>Ga0163163_10000697_pt1 | contig 28555 bp, 32 predicted proteins | sample S65metaG_FD_119766 | JGI IMG/M metagenome (GOLD analysis project Ga0163163, IMG submission 119766) | Switchgrass rhizosphere microbial communities from Kellogg Biological Station, Michigan, USA - S6-5 metaG | ecosystem: Host-associated > Plants > Roots > Rhizosphere > Soil | place: USA...
TATAATGTTTGAAACTTCATTAATGCCAACCCGAATTAGCGCCATGTGATGCACAGTGTGCTCCAGGTTATAGATGATCTCACGATAGTAGTTTGTTGCTACTGTAATCGTTTCAATGTTGTGTTCATCATAATTTGATTCGAGCAATAGCTTTTTGTTCGGCCTTTCGAGTCCATTGTATATTTTCTGTAAAAGCACTTGGGCGAAATCTTTATTCTTTTCGATAAGAATGTCCCTCTTTCTCTTTTCATAATTAACCAAACCCGATTCATAACCTGCCTCCAGGCATACGAACAGTTCAATAATATGCCGTACATGTTGTCCAATCGTGGCTTTAAACAGCGTCTTGCTTTGTTGCACATATTGCTCATCCGAAAGATGATGTAATGACTCACTCAGTTGAACAAAAACGTTTCTTACAGATTGCTGGAGTTGCATAATGATTTTTTTTAGATTATGTTTTAATTCGAAACCCTTTGAATGCGAAGAGGTCGTCTCTATAAATAATGATCAGAACGATGCTTGATACAAATACGACCAAAGCGTAGATAAACAGCTGCCCTCCATCACCCTGAACACTGATTCCAAGTTTTGTAATGTGAAAGAAGATTGCTCCTGCCATTAGACCGGTGGCTAACATCGCTCCCAATACGGTAGTCACAGGTATCAGGAGAAGGATACCAGCGATCAACTCAAGTATGCCGGTGCCTATTCTTCCCCACGGCTCCATCCCAAGTTTTGAAAAAATGTAAATTGACTCAGGGGCCGCACTGAATTTGAAGTAAAGTGTTTGCAACAAAATTACCGCTGCCACTAGCCGAAGGATCCAAATTCCAATTGTTGATAAATTTGACATTAACTACACTTTTATTAGTGATAGAATTTTTTCCAGTTTACATCAGCCTTTGATTTGAGGTTTACTTCATCCTTGTTCCAACTCTTCAGAGTATTGTTGAAAAATTTATTATAGTATAAGTATAGTTTCCCGTCAATAATCTTAAAAGTCCCCGGATCCACCTCTACTTTGGAACCGTCCTTGCCCATGGCATAAGCACACCATCCACCATATTGAGGCTCGTAGGCCGATGGGTTTTTTTTGAACTCCTCTTTATTTTCAACTGAAGAAAAATAATAGGTAACGCCCTGGTCAACTACCGCCAGTTCTTTTTTCCCCTTGACTGACGTTCCTTGTTTGAAGTAAGCAACCGGGTCAAATCCATTAATGGCAATCCCATTGTCCAAATTGAACTGTGCTTTTCGAAGCTGAGTCACATCTTGTGAAAAGCAAATCATCGAAATCGACGTGAGAAATATCGCGAGAATAGTTTTCATGATCTAAGAATTATTGAACAAATGTAGATGGCGACTTACAGGGTCACTGTCGTGCAACCGACAGCAATGCTTGCATTTTTGTGAAAAAAAAATTCCTTTTAGATAATTAAAAAACGCCGCAAGGAATTTTCCCAAAATCGATTCCCAATATCTTGGGAGACTCCCAATTAGTTGGGAAAAACTCCATTAACAAATCACTAATAGTATGGGACAATAAAATTCATGAAACCTTCTCCAGTTAAGCGTTTCATAGAATAGTAGGTTCGTTAAAAAAAATTCTGGCACGCCAGTTGGCTATATGTCACGACAAAACAAATCACATGAACAAAGCCATCGGCAAAAAGGAATTCAAGAGTCACGTAGTTGAAAGCATAAACTTAAGCCTCGTACAATTTAAGACCGAATGGAATGGAGCTTGTCAAATAGTGTCCATGATCTATGACGACCTGGCGAATGCCTATAGGGGAGCTGCCAACTTTTTTACCGTCGATGTTGAGGAAGAAGTGCATCTGGGTAAAGAGTATGGGATAATTGAAATACCAACGATTTTATTTTTTAAAAGCGGTAAAGTAATCGATTATGCGACGGGCTTGACTCCTAAAAACGTACTCATATCAAAGATTGAAAATGCCCTGTCTGCATCAAAAAATTAAACCATTCTCAAACTATTTAAAAATTAATTGTATGTACGACGAAATTAAATATGCTTATCTGAAGAACCATCCCTTGTTCGCAAACATCAGCGACCAAAAGATCACAGATGCATGCTCAGTAGTAAAGGTTAACACGGTCTATCGCGGTGAAACTTTTAACTATGGGGAAGGTAACTACAGCAAGATCTACTTGCTGATTAAGGGAAAGATCAAGATTACAGAGTGTGACGAGATTGATAACGAGTTGATCAAAGATATCCTGACGGCACCTGATGTGTTTGGTGACTTAAGCCTGGACGGACATCCATCATTGGACGAATTTGCCGAAGCATTAACCGCCAACACTGTAGTATGCGTCTTCAACGTTCCTGACTTTAAGAGGTTACTGCAGGAGAATCCATTGATGGCCCTCAGTTATGCAAACCTGGTGAATAACAAATTGAAAAAATTGGAAGGACGTCATTCCGATTTAGTCTTTCGCGATGCAAAAAGCAGACTCATTCGATTTATTAAAAATTGGGCCGTATCAGATGGAAATCGCATTGGTGACAAGATCATATTGAACAATTACCTTACTCACAGCGACATCGCCAGTGTTATTGCTACCTCAAGGCAGAGCGTAAACACCTTACTCAATGAATTAAGAGATTCCGGCCTTCTCTTTTACAATCGCAAGAGAATTGAACTCAACGATTCAATAGCATGGAATTGAAATCTCGAAAGAGTTGTCGCAAAGCTGACAGCACTCGCCTCCCATACAATTTAGTTTTGTTCTCGTAATAACAGTTTCTCATTTGGCAGTTGGTTTTGGTTTACGGCCGTCCCTCGTGGATGGCCGCTTTTTAACAACCACTAAACATGAAACAATCAGTTTGTTTAAATTTTCGGGTACACCAGCCTCACCAATTGAAAGCATTTACCAAGTGTCAGGTCGGCATTGACGATTGTTATGTTGATGAAACCGCAGATGAGACTCTCATAAACAAAGTTGCTGATGAATGTTACTTACCTGCTAATGCCCTTATTTTATCGAACATCCGAAGAACAGATGGTCTGTTTAAGGTTGGTTATTCGATCAGCGGCGCCATGCTGGAACTTCTCTTGAAATACAGACCTGACGTTGTAGATTCCTTTGATGATCTGGTCAAAACAGGCTCGGTTGAGCTATTTGCAGAGACCTATTACAATTCGTTAAGTTCCCTTTATTCAATGAACGAGTTTGAACGGCAAATTGAAAAGCATTCGCTACTGATCCAGGAAGTTTTCGATGTCAAGCCTGCAGTTTTCAGAAATACAGAATTGATACACAATAATGACATTGCCCGCCATATTTATCAGCTGGGCTACAAAGGAATCTTGTGTGAAGGAGTAACGCAGATACTCAAAGGAAGAACAGCAAATAAAATTTATGCTGCACCAGGTGCAGGTGAACTTTCGCTTTTGCTGAGAAACCCGAGACTTTCTGATGACATTGCGTTTCGCTTCGATGACAAACACTGGAATGGGTATCCCCTGAGCGCGTTGAAGTTTGCCGATTGGATCCACTCCCATCCGATCACTGATCCGGTCGTTAATCTGTTTATGGATTATGAAACCTTTGGTGTCCACAAGAAAGCTGACAGTGGCGTTTTTAAGTTCCTTGATGAATTACCAGGAGCGGTTCTGGCTACCAAAAAATTCCAGTTTAGCACCGTTTCTGGAGTGATAGAGCAGTATTACATGCAGGATATCTATGATGTCCCTTCAATTATTTCCTGGGAGGATGAGGAAACCATTGCTAGCCGGTACGATAACGAAAAACAACAGAACGCACTCAAGAAAATTTACAGCCTTGAAAGGTTTATTTGTAACTCCAGCGTACAGCCAGTAATCAATAGCTGGGGAATATTACAGGATATAGACTATTTAATCCACTCATCTCACAGTGAAACGCATGATCATTATGAAAATATGGTGACCGATCTGGAGATCAGGTTGATCAAGGAGCAAGTTAAAAAGAACAGGCTCGATTTTATTCCTTTCTCACCAAATGCTTATTAAAAAATAAACAATGAAAAAACTTGAAAAACAAATTGCAATCATCACTGGAGCCAGTTCGGGTATCGGGGCAGGCGTTGCGAGAGAAATGGCGAAAGAAGGAGCGACCGTTGTGATAAATTTTCCAGTGCCGTCAACAAAGGATATGGCACAAAAGGTTGTCGATGAAATAGTGGCCGATGGCGGCAAAGCCATCTCATATCAGTGTGACGTCAGCAAGGAGGACCAGGTAAAACAAATGTTTAGTGACATTGTTACTAATTATGGTACAGTGGACATCCTGGTAAACAACGCCGGCCTGCAGAAAGACGCCCCCTTTGCTGAAATGACCCTTGAGCAATGGAACTTTGTTCTCGGGGTAAACCTGACAGGGCAGTTCTTATGTGCGAGGGAAGCGATCAAAGAGTTTTTAAGGAGAGGGGTAAACGGGAAGTCGAAGTCTGCAGGAAAAATTATTTGTATGAGTAGTGTTCATGAAGTCATTCCCTGGGCGGGCCATGCAAATTACGCCGCAAGCAAAGGCGGGGTGATGCTCATGATGAAGACGATCGCACAGGAATTTGCTCCCAAGAAGATTCGTATCAACAGCATCGCACCAGGCGCCATTGCGACCCCTATTAATCATGATGCATGGGATACGGCCGCACATTTGCAAAATCTGTTGAGGTTGATTCCCCAAAAAAGAATTGGGCAGGTTGAAGATATTGGCAAAACTGCAGTATGGCTTGCCAGTGACGACGCCGACTATGTAAACGGAACAACCATTTTCGTCGATGGTGGAATGACACTTTATCCAGGATTTGAAGACAATGGCTAACAAGCATAAACAATTAACCAGGATGATTGAATAAAACTTAAGTCAATGAACGCTGAACAAAACAGGCTTCAACAAGCCGGGTGGAAAAAATGGGGTCCTTATCTCAGCGAACGCCAATGGGGAACGGTAAGAGAAGACTACAGTGAGCACGGAAACGCCTGGGACTACTTTCCGCATGATCATGCTCGCAGTCGCGTCTACCGTTGGGGCGAAGATGGACTTGCCGGCATCAGTGACGAGCAACAGCATATATGTTTTGCCGTGGCATTGTGGAACGGAAAAGATCCCATTCTAAAGGAAAGATTATTTGGGTTAACAGGGAACGAGGGTAACCATGGCGAGGATGTCAAGGAGCTGTATTACTACCTCGACAACACCCCCACCCATTCCTACATGAAACATCTATACAAGTATTCGCAAGCAGAATTCCCCTATGCAGACTTGGTAAATACGAATCGTAACCGCTCAAAATATGATAACGAATACGAATTGCTGGACACAGGCTTGTTTAATGAAGGCAAATACTTTGATGTTGTTACAGAGTATGCAAAGAATGATACAGAGGATTTGTTGATTAAAATAACAGTCTATAATCGCGGCGAAGCTTCTTCCTATATCGCAGTACTGCCCACCATTTGGTTTAGAAACCTTTGGAGCTTTGGTATGATGAAAGAAAGGCCAAGCATGTATATACAAGAGGATGCCGGCGGCTATGGGACCTTAAAAGTAGATCATTACTGGACGGGCGACTACCATTTCTACTTTGAAAAAGCTGATCGTACGCTTTTCACCGAAAACGAAACAAATACGGAACGATTATACGGTCAACCAAACGAAACACCTTATGTAAAAGATGCTTTTCATACAGCAATACAACAGCAACGGTTTGACTGGCTCGAGGAAAAAACGCAGGGAACGAAGTTTGCGCCAATGTATGAGCTGAATATAGATGGACAATCATCTGCGACAATACGACTTCGACTAAGCAAACATCATCTACAGCAGCCATTTGGGGAATTTGATACCGTATTTGAAAACCGGATAACTGATGCGGATGAGTTTTACTCTGAAATTTCTGCCACAGAAGATAAAGAATTGCTCAATATACAGCGACAGGCATTTGCAGGCATGCTGTGGAGTAAACAATTTTTTAATATCGATATTCCGCGATGGTTGAAAGGTGATCCCGGGCAACCCATTCCTCCCGAAGCAAGAAAGCACGGACGTAATCATCAATGGAGTTCTTTAAATAATGAGGATATTATTTCAATGCCCGACAAATGGGAGTATCCGTGGTATGCAGCCTGGGACCTGGCTTTTCATTGTATTCCGATCGCAATGATTGATCCGCAGTTTGCAAAAGATCAACTCATTTTGTTTTTGCGCGAATGGTACATGCATCCAAATGGTCAATTGCCCGCCTATGAATGGGCATTTGGTGATGTGAATCCGCCCGTGCATGCCTGGAGTTGTTTACAAGTCTATAAAATTGACAAGCAGAAAAACGGAGAAGGCGATATTCGGTTTTTAAAAAGAGTGTTTCAAAAATTGCTGATCAACTTCACCTGGTGGGTAAATCGCAAGGACCACAAAGGCAACAATGTCTTTGAGGGTGGATTTTTAGGTTTAGACAACATCGGTGTGTTTGACAGAAGCAGTTCAATTCCAGGAGGGGGAGTTTTAGAACAAGCAGATGGTACGAGTTGGATGGCCATGTACTGTTTAAATATGCTAGAGATGGCTTTGGAGATCTCTCAATTTGATGACAGTTACGAAGATGTCACCACGAAATTCTTCGAACATTTTGTATATATAGCTGAATCGCTTAATCGTATTGGTGAAGGTTGGACAGGGAGCTGGGATGACGAACAAGGATTTTTTTATGACGTGCTTGCAATGCCGGATGGAAGATACATTCCGTTAAAAGTACGTTCGTTGGTCGGGTTATCAACTTCATTTGCGGTATTAGTTTTGAAAAAGGATTTGCTCAAAAAGCTCCCTGATTTTTATAACCGACTAAAGTGGTTCCAAAAGTACAGGGAGAAAAACAACGCCTATATTGTCATAGAGGAATTAAATGATCATAATGACATTTTGTTATCTCTTGTTCCGCGTCAGAGACTTGAAAAAGTCCTGAAGGCATTACTGAGCGAAAAAGAATTTTTGTCTGCCGGAGGTATTCGCTCCATTTCCAAATTGCATGAAACGCCCTACATGGTGAATATTGATGGGCAGGACTTTGGCTTAAGCTATCAGCCGGGAGAATCAAACACTTCTTTGTTTGGGGGAAATTCAAATTGGCGCGGACCAGTGTGGATGCCGATGAATTATCTTATCGTTCTTGCACTGCAGCAGTATTCCCACTACTACAAAGATCAGTTTCAAGTCGAATTTCCAACAGGCTCGGGGAAGCAAATGATGCTGGGCGAAATTTCTAATGAACTGGGGAAAAGATTGGTTTCAATTTTTCAGAAAGATCAAAACGGCGCAAGACTCGTAAATGGAGGCGAAGAGATCTATAGAACCGACCCGAATTTCAAAGACCTTGTTTTGTTCTATGAATATTTTCATGGCGATACGTTGAGAGGCGTTGGAGCTTCTCACCAAACCGGGTGGACCGGCGTAGTGGCGGAATTAATTAACAGAATAAGCAGATTCCATTCAACACCGCAGGAAGAGAAAGAACATCTTGAACAAACAAAGAACATTGACGAATTGGCTTTAATGTCTTAACCAAATCTTTGCAATGCGACTACAAAAAACCAAATCGGAAGTGCAGATTCGTTATGCAATTTTGCAAACCTTGTATTTGGAGATCCCAAAACTTGAACGATTCTTTTAAATCATTATCCAGAAGGCAATTGTCGCGGCGCTACAATGGATCGTTAACAAATTTAGCATGGATGCAACAGACCGAATTTATTAACCTAGTTTATTTTTTTCACGTTATGTTCTTATGAGCTTTGTGCAAAATAAATGCACAAAATATGACAACGTTATTAGAAAAGATCACGGATTTGAATGACCTGGTATTGAAAGGAAAGGCACTCGAAGCTTTCGACAAATATTACCACGAAGACGTAGTAATGCAAGAAAATGAAAGCACACCCACTATTGGCAAGAAAGTTAACCGGAAAAGAGAAGAAGAGTTTTTTTCGTCCATTTCGGAATTTAGAAATGCAAGGCCTTTAAAGGTCACAGTTGGTGAAGATGTCTCCATGGTACAGTGGCACTACGATTATACTCATAAGGATTGGGGTGTCAGGAACTATATCCAGGTATCCGTACAGGAATGGAAGAATGGAAAAATTATCAGGGAACAATTTTTCTACGGCAATTAGTTTTCAAAATTGATTGTCTTGCAGCAATTAAAAGGCGGTAATGGATAACAAGTACAGTATGGAGTCTGCGGAGGAGACGTTTCAGGTAATCCAATTACTTGAAGACAGGATCTATGAGTACAATTCGGCTGAAGCTCATATTGATGATGGCCGCCTTTTTTCCAGGGTTGTCAGAAATAAGGACCAAGAGATCATTGCTGGCATCGCTGGTTGGACCTGGGCGGGCATATGTGAGATCACACAGCTTTGGGTAGATGAAAAGGTGAGGAAAAAGGGAATAGGAAAAATATTATTGGAAGCAGGAGAACTGGAGGCGAAGACGAAAGGATGCCATACTATTCTAGTTAGAAGCTACAGCTTTCAAGCCCCTCATTTTTATGAAAGGCATGGATACAAGATAGAGCATATACTAAATGGATTCCCAAAGGGGCATAGTTATTATATTCTCATTAAGCAGTTTAAGTCAGCCTGATCTGCTTATCATTAAGCTCACGTAAAAACAAACCAGTAGATCCACATCGCAAAACTTAGAATCAATGCAAGCCATGGATTAAAGAAGGCAACGCCAAAGATGATTCCATTACAAATGAGGCCAACGTTTTCATTTTTTGTGGTTTTCCCGATTTGAGAAGTTGTGATCTTGTAAATCAATAAGTCCCTGTTACGAGTTGCCGCAAACCAAAGGAATCGAAATGCCAGGCTTATCAAAACAAAATACCCTGTATAAAATACGACAGCTGTTTTTAAGGCACCAGTCAATAAAAATGCTCCTAGTGTTTTGGTGGGAAAAGGCACCAACGCAACTAGCATCATCAGCAACCCATTTGTTACCATTATGAAATTGTCCGTCTTGCGGAGAAGCTTAAACAAACTGTGATGCCCGATCCATGCTAAAAGAACATTTATAAAACTAATTACGTACGCCAGGTAAATTGGCCATTGTTCTAATAAGGAGCGACTTAATCCCTCGTTGGTAATATTAGCCTTTGCTTCGACCCCGATTTCTATGGACAGTAAGGTCACCGCAATGCAAAACACTCCATCGCTAAACGTTTCAATGCGCAGAGTTTCTTTTTGAATTTGTATTTCTGATTGCAACACTTTCATGCCACAAACTGAATAAATATAAAGTGCCACAATTGTCCTGTGGTTTACCTTTTTTTTCTATTCAATAGCAGAGGATTCGAAATTCTTATACTTACGTCAGCTAACTGACAGCAGCTTGTTGGTGTTTATGTTCATTTTGCAATAGAAATTTTTAATATGGCAAATCACTATGATATCATTATAATAGGAACTGGGAGCGGAGGTAGTACCATAGCCTATAAACTTGCTCCAACCGGCAAAAGAATTTTGATTCTTGAACGGGGTGGCTTCGTTCCAAAAGAAAAAGAAAATTGGGATCCTCATGAAGTCGTGACCAAAGGTCGTTACCGCCCCAACGAAGAGTGGTATGACCAGGATGACAAGCCGTTCAAACCGTTTATTCACTACAATGTTGGAGGCAATTCAAAAATGTACGGCGCGGCATTATTCCGTTTTCGCGAAAGCGATTTTAAAGAAGTCAGGCACTATGGTGGTGTTTCTCCTGCATGGCCATTTGGATACGAAACGCTGGAGAACTATTATGAGCAAGCCGAAAGATTGTATAGTGTCCATGGTAAACGTGGTGTTGATCCAAGTGAACCCTACGCGTATGCCGAATACCCATTGCCTCCGCTGACTTATGAACCATTGATCAAAGACCTAAACGCAAAACTGGAACAACTAGGTCTGCAACCTTTCCCATTGCCTATGGGTGTAAAACTTCCACAAGATTATACAAAGACCGAGGCACCTGTCATACTTGAAAATTTTGACGGATTTCCTGATCCGACGGATTCGAAAGCTGACGGACAAGTTTCGGCGCTTCGTCCAGCATTGAAGAATAACAGTGTAACGTTGATGACTCATGCTTATGTCGAACGATTAATCACCGGTGATTCTGGAAAAAGGGTTACCCAGGCGATCGTCATTGTGAATGGAGAGAAGATAAAGTTCAATGCCGATGTGTTTATCGTCGCGTGTGGAGCTGTTAACAGTGCCGCTTTGTTTTTAAGAAGTGCCAACGAAACCTATCCAAATGGTTTGGCAAATTCGTCTGACCAGGTAGGTCGGAATTTAATGCTCCATCATAATGGTTGCTTAGTTGCGTTCACAAAAAAGAAAAATGATTGCGTATTTCAAAAATCCCTTGGTATTGCCGATTTCTATCATAAAGCAGGTGATAGTGAATTTCCATTGGGAGAAATTCAGCTGATGGGAAGAAATGATCCGGACACGATCTTATGGCTTGCCAATGATTTATTTCCCGGGAAGACCTATTCAGAGTTAAAGGAAAGGACAATCGACTTTTGGTTAACCGCTGAAGACCTGCCATCTTCCGAAAATCGGGTCACGTTAAAAAATGATGGGTCAATAAAAATTTTTTATAAGCGAACGAACTATACCGCTTATGAAAAATTAAAAGAAAAATTGAAAGAAATATTCATAAAACTTGGAAACATCGATCCCGATTACAAAGACACTAAATGGAACGGCTATGACCTTGATGTCTCCGGCATGAGTCATCAGAATGGCACCTTGCGTTTTGGGGCAGATCCTAAAACTTCAGTTTTGAATTTGGACTGTAGAACACACGATCTTAATAATGTGTACGTCTTGGATGCGAGTTTCTTTCCAAGCTGTGGCGCATTCAACCCCGCCTTAACTATCGCTGCGAATGCCCTTCGGGTGGGGGATCACCTTATCAATGATGTTCTGAAAATAAATTCTGTGAGAGAAAAACACTTTGAGACAATCTCAGCTTAAAATCAAACACCTTGGTCAACCAAACACATATAAAACAATTAAGCAAACCCCAGGCGATCTTTTATCATCTTTATCCTGGCATTATCATCGTGCTCTCTTTTGCTGTGCTCACGCCGATATTGGCAGCACATGACTATCCCCCACAGCTCGGTATTCTCGCATCAATTATCCTGGTGGCGATACCATTGTTCATTTCTCATCTCAACTGGGCAAAGAAAAAAGAGAATCGTCAAAGTTTTTGGCAATTGAATGGATACAAAAACAAATTGAGCAATGGAAAATTGGTTTTGTATTCACTGGCATTAGTCGTCTTCATGTTTCTGGTGTGGGGCATCACACAACCGTTGGACAAAATCATTTCCCAAAAATTGCTTGCATGGCTTCCGGCCTGGTTTACTGTGCAAGATTTTCAGAATTATAGTAGAGAAATCATTGTGCTGACGTTAGTTGTTAACTTATTAGTCAATGGATTTTTAGCCCCGTTTATTGAAGAGTTTTATTTTCGCGGATATTTATTGCCGCGCATGGCCGCGTGGGGCAAATGGGCCTTCGTTTTAAATGCTCTCCTTTTTTCTTTGTACCATTTCTGGCAGCCATATGTTTACTTGACGTTGATCTTATCGCTATTGCCCATGACCTGGTTAGTTTGGAAAACACGAGACCTTCGACTTGCCATTCTGACTCACTGCCTCCTGAATATCATTGGCGCTTTGCTATCATTTGGTCTTATCATGAAGTAAATGGAGCAGATCGCAAAGCATATAACTCTGACTGTTAGTCACGCGCTTGAGATCTTGGCCGCGGTTATTGTTTGCATTGCGGTGCTGCAGGCGCTTTGGAATTATATCCTTTCTTTTACAAAAATTAACTACGTACATTCCAAGGAAGCAATTCGGGTTCAATTTGGCAGCAGTGTGGCCGTGGCACTCGAGCTCATGCTTGGTGCCGACGTATTAGCAACAGCCGTTGCACCAAGTTGGGACGAACTGGGAAAATTGGCGGCTATTGCAATTATCAGAACCGCGCTGAATTTTTTCCTGGAACGCGAATTAAAATATATCAAAGAGATGAAGCTGGCATCGACAACAGAAATGCGGAATGAACATCGTGCTTAGCAGTAAGTTAATCACTCTATCCTCTACGTCGACAGAATGAAAAAGAAGAGAAAAAAAGTAATTCTCATTATTGTCTTATTCCTTTGCACATTTTGGCTCGTTCAGGCCCAACGAACCATGCAATTCCGAGAAACGGATGAAGATGCAAAAAAAGAGTTCGAGCAGCGGGGAATTACTCTTGTCATTAAAACTATGCAGGTCGCCAATTCCCATTTACATTATGTCCAGGTGGGTAATGATACATTGCCCACGTTATTTTTTGTTCACGGTTCCCCTGGTAGCTGGAATGTATTCAAGGGCTATATGCAGGACACGGACCTTATGAAGCGATACCGGATGATCTCTGTTGATCGTCCTGGTTTCGGATATAGCGATTTCAATCATCCGAAAAATTTAGCCCAGCAATCCCACATCATCAATTACCTGTTAGATAGTATTCAGAATAATAAGCCAATTTTCCTGGTCGGTCATTCGTTGGGGGGTCCGCTAATTATAAAAATGTATTTGGACAATGTAGCATTGATCTCTGGCCTGGTTATCCTCGCGGGGGCGTTGGATCCCAAAGCGGAAAAACCGGAGAAATGGCGACCGGTCTTGTTTAAAACTCCACTCAACTACTTTGTTCCCGGAGCCATGCGACCCAGCAATGAGGAGTTATGGTATTTAAAGAAGGATCTGAAGCAATTGGATAAGGAACTTGATAAAGTCATTTGTCCTGTGTGGCTGATGCATGGGGACAAGGATAATCTTGTTCCGCTCGGTAATGTGGATTATGCAAGGCAGAAATTCAAGAATGCAAAGAGTCTCGACATCAAAATATTGCCGGGTGCCAATCATTTTATTCCTTGGACGCATTTCAACGAAATCAAGGAGCTGCTGTTGAATCTCCCGACAGACCATACATAATAATTCATTTTCTGATAAGAATATTCGCCCAATTTTATTCATCATTAACAGATTTGAGCAACTGGTGCACGATTTTTGGCGTTACGGTTACAAATGTCAGCCAGCCGACTTCTATCCAAAAAATTAACAGTACTGATTTCGGTCATTCTGCAACTGTCTGCGTATGGGGCGGCATCAGAAGATTCGTTGGCACACAATAAGGAAATTCCGGCCGAGTTTGAAAGACCTATCCTAACGGCTTTATCCTATTTCCCAGAACTTAAAGACACTCACATTATTTTCAGAATAAAAAAGGCCTATACGCCTCTTACAACAAAGCCCGACTTTACCAGTGTATTTAAGCGTAAAGGTCATCGTACCTATGTTATTACCATTAGCAATGAAACAGCCGATACCCTGACTCGTTTGTTATTTCAAAATCTGAGTTTTGAAGAACAGGTTGGGGTGATGGGCCATGAATTAAGTCACGTTGTTGATTTCAATAGTAAGAATTTTCCCCAGTCGGTGGGCAATGGCATCGGCCACATTTCAAAAAAGTATCTTGACAAAATGGAGTTCAATACTGACCATATATGCATTATGCATGGTCTGGGAAAATACCTCGAAGCATACAGCATGCACGTACGGCAGGCCATGCATGTTCACAACTGGCGGGGAGTAGATTTTGTGAATGAAAAAAATGAAAGCCACGAGCGTTATATGAATCCCGACACCATTGCAAAATATATGGGTAACACATCACCTTCACATTGATCTCTGAAAATTTGTTTCCGTGTCGCAATCCTGACAGTAGGCTGATTGCTTATACCGTCACTTTGCAGTATGAGGGCGATGCCTATTCGAATTGTCACTGGCCATGGTGGTTGGCTGCAATTGAGAGCTTCTTTCAAAAAGAACTGGATACATTATCTGCAGGAAGCGCTCGGGCTGGCTATATTCATGGCATCGGCTTGCTTTTTTAGCGCGATGTTATTCTCTCCAAAAAGTCACTGGTATTCGGCCATGCCCAACCTGGTCATCAGAAATATTTTGATGGCTATTGCAATGGGCAGTACTGCATTATTTATTTTTTATTCGCCATTGACCGCATCCAGTGGTTCACAGATCAATCCTGCCGTATCGCTTAGCTTTCTTCGGGTCGGAAAAATGTGCCGGTATGATGTATTGTTCTATATAATTTTTCAGATTCTTGGCGGAACCGTCATTGTCTTTATCATGCAATTGTTGCTGGGTACGACGTTGACTGCACTCCCGGTAAATTCTGCTGTTACGGTTCCGGGTAAATACGGATATGCTGCGGCCGCCCTTACTGAATTGCTCACAGCTTTTGTCACGATGTCAACGGTATTATTTACATCGTATCACGAAAAACTAAAAAAATACACAAGACTATTTGCCGGTTGCCTGGTATGTACCTGGGTGATCGTAGCAGGTCCAATATCTGGTTTTGGAATGAATCCTGCGCGATCATTTGCCAGCGCTTTTCCGGCGCATACATGGACGGCCTTTTGGATATATGTACTTATGCCTCTTGTCGGCATGCTTTCGGCTACTGAAGTTTTCCTTTTGATACAAAAAAGAAAATTGGTACAAAAAAATTTTTTGGTGTCTTAAAAAATTAATCAATGAGAAAGAGAGCTCTTTTGATCTTATTCATCTTGTTGCAGGTTGTCTTTATAGTATCTGCTCAGATAAAGAAAGTGGATGCGATCGGAATAACGGTCGGTGAGATGAATCGCTCAGTAAAATTCTTTAGTGAAGTCCTGAATTTTAAAAAGGTAAGTGATGAAGAGGTTTTCGGACAATCATACGAACAGTTGCAGGGCATTTTTGGTTTGCGTATGCGCATCGTTCGCATGCAGTTGGGTGATGAGTTCATCGAGCTCACAGATTACCTGACAAGTGGGGGACGAAGTATTCCTGAGGATGCCCGAAGCAACGATCTTTCCTTTCAGCATATTGCAATTGTTGTAAGCGATATGGATAAAGCTTATCAGCATTTACGTAAATACATGGTAATGCATGTATCGACAGGACCGCAAACAATACCGGCGAATAATATCGCAGCTGCAGGAGTAAAAGCATTTTATTTTCACGATCCGGATATGCACAATCTTGAACTGATCTATTTTCCAAAGGGAAAAGGCCAGGGCAAATGGCAGAAGCCAGGTAGAAGATTATTCCTGGGTATCGATCATACCGCCATTGGTATCAGCAATACTGACAGTAGCCTGAGTTTTTATAAAAATTTACTTGGTATTGAGCGAAAGGGCGATAGCTGGAATATGGGAATGGAACAAGCTCATTTAAATTTCGTCGAAGGAGCAAGCCTGCACATTACTGGACTTAGAGCAGCTGCCGGACTGGGGATAGAGTTTCTCCAATATCTTGAACCTGGACCGGGGAAGCCCTACCCTGCTGATTCACGAGCCGATGATATTTGGCATTGGCAAACAATATTAATCACAGACGATGCCATTAAACTATATGACCAGTTAACTGCCTATGGCTGTAAACTCATCTCAAAAGGCCTTGTAATCTTTCAAAATAAAGCCGGAACAAGTTCAAAAGCTTTTGTCATAAGGGATCCTGACGGCCATGCCCTATTGATAAGAGAAAACTAAGCAATAAAATAGTATCCTGGAGTCAGCCAGGCGACATTTAAAAATTTGTTTTTGAAGTCTATTTGTAACGATGGAAAAACCACAGCTTATATGTCCTCTTTGCAATGACGCAGTTGACAGGTTGGTGTACCGATTTCATTATGATACAGAAGCGACCGTAATAACCAGGATAAAAGCGGAGTTTCCTGAATGGACAAAGAATGACGGTTTGTGCTCTCGCTGTCTTGATTTTTTTCATACGGAAATCGCTATCGAACAACGGATACTTCCTTCTGTCGGGCCGCATTTTCCAGTAAAAACATCCGACGACTTTCTCGTTATCCCTACGGGACTTCGTATCAACGCCGATCCTCGTTTTACAGGGAAAGGAGTTACCATATGTTTTATTGACAGCGGATTTTGTCGTCATCCCGATCTAATCATTACGAAAAACAGGATTAAGAAAATCGTTGACGTAGCTACTGTCACTGAAGAATTTCAAGTTTCCTCGGACGAAAACATATCGTCGGCATTGTGGCACGGTACGATGACCTCAGTTGTTTGCTCTGGTGATGGTTATTTAAGTGCAGGGTTGTATAAAGGGATCGCCAGTGACGCTGAACTGGTATTGATAAAAGTGATGAATCAAAATGGACATATTACCACGGAAAATATTTGCAAAGCTCTGCGATGGATTCTAGATAACCATAATAAATATGATATCCGCATTGTTAATATGAGCCTTGGCGATGAGATTGGCGGTTCTTATAAAGAAAGTGAGGTAGATGGTTTATGCGAACAATTGATTGAAAAAGGAATCACTATAGTTGCAGCTGTTGGGAATGAACAGCATGGTGCAATAAAACCACCTGCCAATGCGCCTGATGTCATCGCCGTTGGTGGCGTGGATGACGAAAACATGCTGGGGGCAGTTCCTCAAAAACTCTATCACTCTTCGTATGGAACAACCGTTGATGGATTGACAAAGCCGGAATTGATGGCCCATGCTATATGGATCGCTGCACCTATTCTGCCAAATAGCAGTGAGCAAAAAGAATCCGAAATATTGCATCGACTTCTACAATTCCCTAATGAGGATTTAATCAATGAAACAAGAAAGGTGCAATCTGAAACGAAACTGGGTATATCGCTCTATGACAACATCCAGCCAGACGCTCTGCGGCATCAGATTTTAACCCGCATACGGACATGTAAATATATTTCTCCGCATTACATGCATGTCGACGGTACTTCTTTCGCTGCACCTATTGTTACTGCGGTCATTGCGCAGTTACTACAGATTGACCGATCGCTGAGTCCGAAGGCTATCAGGGATATCCTGTTTTCAACCGCCAGGAGATTAAATGATTTACCTGCGGAAAAACAAGGATTTGGATTGGTGCAACCGAGGAAAGCAGTATTAAAAATCTTACGAAGGGGAATAGCGATGAAAGGAAAACAATCTCCCTTCATTAACACTCAAAACAAGACAATAGAATTTTTCGTGGGCCACGATTGTGCCACGCAGGTTTCATTGGCAGGAAGTTTTAATGGCTGGGCAGAGGATGTGCTACTGATGGAGCCTGGAGCAGGCGGTTTATGGACTATTGAAATTCCGATGTTACCGGCCGGGCATTATCAATATAAATTTTTGGTTGATGAACAAAATTGGATCGAAGATTTTTCAAATCCTTATCGTGAGCCGGATGGGTACAGTGGTTTTAACAGCATACTTATAATTGAACCAAGCGCAAATTAAAGATATGGTGGCGATTGGCATTATACTATTAGTGATCGAAGTTTACCTCGCCTTAGGCTTACTGTTTTCGATACCTTTTGTTATAAAGGGAGTGACCGTCATTGATCCCGATGGGGCGCAGGGAACGAAATGGACCTTTCGTGCAATCATCATTCCGGGCATTATTGTTTTTTGGCCAGTCCTGCTAAAAAAATGGATAAACGCAAAAAGAAACAACAAATGATCAGGCCACTTCGAAAACGACACTTGCAGATATGGTCAGCACTTGCAATATTGATCCCTGTTAGTATTGTGAGTGCCCTCCTCGTCAGACCAAAGGATATCCCAGGTAATCTGTTGCAGCCAGCGAGTACCGAAGCATTGCCTGTCATAATTAAAACGGTGGAAAAGAAACACTATGTCGTGAGCCTTCGCGGCAATAACCAGGTTGCAACACAACTGGAATGGATCAATAAAAATGTTCTGACGTTCCCGACGGCGGTAATCTATAAGACTCCCAGAACATTTTCGCCCACCCATGACGATCTTATTGGAAGAATTGAAGCAAGAGGCACATATCGGTTTGGCCTAAAGCCGGACGCAAGGAATGAATATCATTTCATCTTGTATGACTTTATTCATCAGCAGAAAATTGATTCAATAAATTTCTGAGTGGAGGATCCTTTATGAGCACATCATATCAGGCAGTGGGCTGGAACCGTCAAAAAAAGATATATGACTGGATCATTTTTGGTTTCTGCGTCGCGTATTTGGCCATTTTTATTTTTCTTAATCTCATTTTCAATCCACAGGTTACTTTCGAGACACTGCTTATTCGCTCCACTTCTACCCTTGCCGTTTTATTATTGCATGTGATACTAAGTATTGGTCCCCTGACGCGTATCAACAAAAAGTTTTTGCCACTATTGTACAATAGACGTCACCTGGGAGTTACCATGTTTTCCATCGCAGCAATACACGGAGTGTTTGGCATTATACAGTTTCATACATTGGGAAACGTAAGCCCTATCGTTTCTTTATTCACATCAAACACAAGGTTTGATTCGCTAGCTGGTTTCCCATTCCAGGCTCTTGGTTTCTTTGCATTGGTCATTTTCTTTTTAATGGCCATAACCAGTCATGATTTTTGGCTGCACAATCTTTCACCAAAAGTCTGGAAGACTCTGCACATGTTTGTCTATGCAGCCTATTTCCTGGTTATACTTCACGTAATGCTGGGTGTGATCCAATTTGAAACCAATCCAACATTCATAGTCATCCTCCTCATTGGTACTACAACTTTAATATCACTTCATGTAATTGCCGGTACCAGGGAAGTCCAGATCGATAATATCAAATATGATTTGGAAAAGGACGGATTCAGAAAGGTTTGCGATGTAAATGATATTGAGGAAGACAGGGCGAAAATGTTTTGCATCGGGAAAGAACGCATTGCGGTATATAAAACACAGGGAAAACTGTTTGCAGTAAATAATGTATGCAAACATCAGAATGGACCATTAGGGGAAGGAAAAGTTTTAGACGGATGTATCACTTGTCCGTGGCACGGATATCAATATTTGCCTCACAATGGCCAGTCGCCGCCACCTTTTAAGGAAAAGGTGAGCACTTATGATGTAAAGATCGAAGGGACCACGGTCTGGCTCAACCCAAAACCCTATCCTGAAGGGACCGAAAGGCCAGGGGCAGTTATTGCGCTTCCAAATTCGAAGGGAAAAATCATTGAAACACTGATCTCAAATAATTAGCCATGCAACGATGAATAAAAATGAATTTTATATCGGGTGGATGCCAAAAGCTCCTGACAGCTTTCGCTCCTTTGTGAAGAAATACCTCCTTATTCTCCTTCCCATCGTTGCGGCATTAGCAACGGTCATCGCTCTGTCGCAAAAAAAATTTGACACAGGTAATTTTGAATTTGGAAAACTGACAGAAATAAAAGGCATTTACTTTAAAAATCCGGTTCCTAATCTTAAAGTGATAAACGGGAAAGATATATGGGGAAATTATTCCTATATCACAGTGCCCTTGATTGGTTATGGAAAGCATGGCGTAGATGGAGTAATCGCTGCCCTGGAAAAAGAGCAAAAAAAATCACTTGATAAAAGACAAATAACATTAAGGGGAACTTTGCTATACAATGATGGTAAACTATTAATGCAAATCGATGGAAATGACAAACCACTTGTAAATGTCAATGATGCGGTTATTTCAAACGACTTGTTACCCCATTCAGAAGATCTCGGTATACAAACAATCAAAGGCGAGATCGTTGATCCCAAGTGTTACTTTGGGGTGATGAAACCTGGTGAGGGAAAACCGCATCGTGACTGCGCCATTCGTTGCATCTTGGGTGGTATTCCTCCGGTGATGAAGGTTCGGAATGCAACGGGGGAAACAAATTACTATTTAATGGTTGGCCCCAATGGTGAAAAGTTGAATGAAGCCGTCCAGGATTTTGTAGCAGAGCCAACGGAACTGCAGGCACGAGTTGTAAAATATGATGACTGGATCGTCATGTATGTCAATAAGGATAAGATGCGGCGCATCTCCTTTTTCAGTTTAATTGGATATGATACGCAGCCGGCCACATGCGGTAAGAATTGTTTTAGGAAAGGATAAGTTTGATGAACGTGTGGCAAGCCATGCTGGCGGTCGGTTTTATCTATCATTCCTTAATGAAATTCTACTTATTAAAAATATATTTGCAGTGGCAAGCAGCAGAAAAAAGCCAGGTATAAATGGGGGCTTTATCTTTAAAGGCAAGACATTGGCAGGAACATCGGGATGCAGGTGTGTGCGGATCGCCGTCGCCATTATCATAATCGCTATTGCAGATGCCAAGATAATTGTAAGGCTAAATACTTTCTTCGATAATTTTTTTCTAAATAAACCACTGAGAAGAAAAAGCATCCCAACAGAAATCTCCCCTATTATGCCAAGCCAGTATAAGGACTCACTCATTCCACTATTCATTATTTGAACGGAATACCAGCCTTTAAAAGGGTTTACAAATTTTAAGATACCAAACATAAAGATTGAGAGACCAAGAAATGCCGAAATTATTCTAACTGCCTTCATACCATTTTTATTGCAAAAATCAGCATGAGAATTTTGCTGCTTTTGACCGAAAAGTCCAATAATTGGTCAGTTTAGCTCATTTTGCAAAAGGTTGGATCTGTCCCGGTATTCAGCGGGAGAAATACCAATGTGCTTTTTGAAGGCTTTGCTGAAATGTGATAAATCGTTAAATCCAACCTGATAGCATATTTCAGAGATTGAAAGTGTTGAGATACGAAGTAATTTTTGCGCTTCATTTAGACGTTTTATCCTAATGTAATTGGCAGGTGAATCATTGTATTTTTTTTGAAAATTCCTTTTAAATGAAGAAAGACTTTGTCCTGCAAGCGTTGCAAGTTCGCCAATAGTCATATCCGAAAACAAATGTGTTTGAACGATATCTTTTAGCTTCACCTCTCTTGGTGTAAAAAGTTGGTCAAACAAATCAGCAATGGTAGCAGCCTTGTCTGTTTGTAAAAGCAAAAGAATAAGTTCACGTAGCTTCAAAATAAGTAGTTCAGTTGTTACAAGCGTGGGATTTTCAAAATAGATATTCAGTCCGTTAACAAACTGGGTAATAAATACAGTATTCTGTATTTTTTTTGAATCTATTTTGATGTAGCCTGGTTTAAGTGAGGGCGGGTTTTCTGTGTGATAAATCTCTTTGAGCAGGTCGGGATATAGATGAATGGCAATTATTTCAATTGTCCCGCCAGATGAATGTTGAATAAAATCGGCAAAATAATTTCCGCAGTTTAGCAAAACGCTTTCAGAAGCCTCGATTTGCGTCTTCCCGGTTGCGGAAGCAAGATTAAGCTGACCACGTTTGAAATGCAAAAAACAAGCTTCGTTAGGAAAAATTCTAATATACCGCATCGGTGTCCTTACGGTAACTTTTTCGATAACGCATCGATTATTTATGTCAAAATGTTGTCGGTTTAAAATCATACGCAGGGTTCTCGTTTCGGCTCTCCGTAAACTGACCGCCAACATGTTCATCGGTACATGGTCTCATATTCAAATACAGATTCATTAAGATAATGGTCGTCGTCCGAAATAATTCTGCCTATTTCCCGGACAATGTCACTGGCAACCTCTGTTTTTGATTTCAATGGAAAGTCTTTTTGGGAAAAATCATTTTTGATGATAGTGATTTTGTTAGTATCGAACCCAAACGTGGCATTCGAATCATTCATTGAATTGAGGATCACCATATCAAAATTCTTTTTAGCAAGCTTACCAATAGCATGTGTCAGTTCATCATTCGTCTCTAGCGCAAATCCAACTGAAATTTGCCGGTCAGTTTTGATCTTACCAAATTCATAAGCAATGTCAATATTCTTTACCATCCTGATGGTAAATGATGACTCATCCTTTTTGATCTTCTGATCGGCTATCTTATCCGGCCGGTAATCTGCAACTGCAGCCGCAAAAACCGCTATGTCTACTTCTTCAAAAAAATGGCAACACGCCAGGTACATTTCATTTGCTGACTTAATTTTCACGATCCGGAGGTTGGGATGTTCCAACACTGAACCGACCGGGCCTGATACCAGGAACACCTGTGCTCCTTCTTTAAGGAATTGCTCAGCGATTGCATAACCCATCTTGCCGGATGAATGATTGCTAATATAACGAACCGGATCTATAGCCTCCTGGGTTGGCCCGGCGGTGATCAACACCTTCTTTCCTGCAAGTTTTGATGAACGCATTGGTTTACTTTTAAACAAATATATACGTCGCCCGCGGAGTCAACTGTCAGTTGGCCAACAGTTCCTAGTAATTCATCATTGCAATAAATAATGTCGCTTGACTTCTGTGGCTTGATGAAAATGATATAGCGATTTTTATCTTGCTTTTCTAATTCGCTTAGCATAAGTTGTAGACAAATCCATTCCCTGATGCATCGATGCGGCTAATGACAGCCGCGAAAGAACTTCGATTGCCATGAAACCTGTATTCGCTTGGCATAAGTTTACTAAGTTTTCTTTACACTGTTCTCATGCATTATTATATACCTTAATGACCGGTTCACGAAGGGCCGCTGCCTGTTCGCTGGAATAAAAGTATATGATATCGGCAATTTGTTCTGTTTTTACCCAGGCATTAAAATCAGCATTGGGCATAGCCTTCCGGTTCGATGAGGTGTCAATTGTACTTGGAATTACAACGCTCGTCACTATATCTTTTCCGGCTGCTTCATCGTTCAATATATCAGCCAATCTGAACAAAAGTGATTTGGCTAATCCATACGCTACCATGCCTTTTCCATTCCTGGCATCAAGACCGGGTCGGGAGCCAATAATAAAAAGGCGACCCTGGCTTTGCCTTTTCATCTGCACAAAAGCGGGGCGCGCTATATTGTACGCTGTTTCGAAATTTAATTTGTATTGCCTATTGATATCACTTGTTTTTGTTTCCGCGATATTTCCTGCGGCAAATCCCCCCACCGTAAGGATCGCCACGTCAATCCTTCCATACTTAGATATGACTGTATCGACAAATTCTTGCGAGTCGTCCTCATTCAAAAGATCGACAACTACCCTTTCAAAGGAGCTGGCAGGGAAATTTATATTCATAGGATCACCTGATACTACAGTGCCAATCACAAAATATCCTCCTTCAATAAACTTTTTGATCGCAGCCTGCCCTAAATTTCCCGAAGCCCCTGTTATGATAGCAATTTTCATGCATACAATTTTTGAATTACTGCCAGCTGAATTTTCCGCCTGTATTCACTCTTATTTTATATAAACTTGAATGAGCGGTGAGATATAAGGTTTTTGCATCTTCATCTCCCCAGGCGAGGTTTGCAGGCCGCTCAGGCGTTACGATCTTTCCTAACAACTTCGCATCAGGAGAAATGACCCATATACCGCCGGGCGCCGACACAAATAAATTCCCCTCTTTGTCAATTTTTAATCCATCCAATGCCTCTTCATCTTCGGTAAAATTGAAATCGAAAAATATTTCCCCATTAGCCAGGGTTCCATCCGGATTTACTTCATACTTCCAGATTGTTTTGGTATGGTGAATATCACGGATGTCCCAGTTGGTGACATAAAAAAACTTCTCGTCGGGAGAAAACGCCAGGCCGTTGGGTCCTCCCAGATCTTTGGAAACAAGAATTACTTCATTATTTTTTATCATGAATACACCAGAGTAGTCAAGTTCTTTTCTCTTATCGTCAAAAAAGTTCGGCAACCCATAGGGCGGGTCTGTAAAGTAAATCGTCCCATCACTTTTTAAGACAATATCGTTTGGACTGTTAAATCGTTTTCCGTTAAACTTATCAGCTAAGACGGTGACCGGCCCTTTCTTCTCAATTCTTATTACGCGGCGATTTCCGTGCTGATCGATGATCAATCTGCCGTCCCTGTCAATGACTAAGCCATTACTGCCGGGTTGACCATATTCTCCAATGTCAGCGCCCGTGTACCCACTGTGACTTATATATACGGATATGTTCCTTGTTATTGGATCATATCGATAAATGGTATTTGTATTAGGATCACTGAACAGCAAATAACCATCAGGATGCCATACTGGTCCTTCGGTAAACTGAAAGCCATCGGCAATTTTTTCAACTTTGGTTCCTGGCGCTATAACACTGTTCAATTTTGGATCTATGGTATAAATTTTTCCAACATCCTTCCATGAATTGTTCGACGGTAACTCTTTATAAAAATCAATGACAGCATTGCGAACCCATATATAGTTATCAGGTAATTTGCCAAGAGCTCCATTGATACCCAAAATGTCAATTCTGAATTTTTGGCCTGCGTGTACATTGCTTGAAAGAATCACGCGGTTCCTGGTATTATAACCGGCAATTAGTCCATTTCCGCTTTGTCCAAACGCCTGCGATTGTTTTCCATCAACCCAGATCTCGCTGTAATCGTCCATCACAATTTCAAACACCGCAGTCGTTCCTTCTGCATTTAATCTGCCGATGCTCTCCGGAATGGTAACTTCTACTTTATACCAAACAAATGAAAATAATCCAGTGCCTTCTCTTGATTCCAACTCCGTTGGGTTGATTTCTTTGAATCCCTTGTCAAAATCCAAAGAGCCGATTTGCGGACGAAGTAAATGACTTCGAATTGCGGTACCCGTAGGATATAAGGCGAGCGCATCTGCCGCATAAGGGCCAGGAGCTTTAAAATCTACATTTACGATATCACCGTTTTGTACGAACCATTTGGCGGACACCACTGCTGCACCTTCTTTTGTTTTCAGATCAGCGATCGCTTGCGGCTTGTCAACGGCCAATTGCCTTGTTTCCTGCGCAAATACGACAATTGATGCGCCAATCATCAGGATGAGCAGGATATAGAATTTCAGCAATGTATACAGCTTACTCATAAACTTATATTGAATGATGTTTCTAGAATCCTTTTTCAGTCAACTTTATTTTGGCGCCGGCGTTGGCCATGTCCTCGTCCTGCTGCGCACTTGCACTCCCGCTCACACCGATAGCACCGATCACTTGTCCGTCAAAAATGATGGGAATACCGCCTTGCAAAAAGGTATGACCAACGGTAATGAGCGCTTGTCTCCCTCCATTGATTGAATTCTCCAGCTTTGAAGATGGAGCTTTGAATATTGCGGCTGTGTTAGCTTTCTTTATAGCTACTTCAGCTGCTGCTGCAAATGTGTTGTCCAGCCGTTCCAGGTACACAAGGTTGCCTCCTGCGTCAACTACAGCAACGGCACCGCCCGGAGCATTGTTGGCTTTAGCATAGATCACTGCTTCGGCAACAATTTTTTTTGCACCGTCCAGAGAAATGTTTTTTGTGTTAATGATCTGCGCGGGGCATATCGCTGCGATGGAGATCATCGCACCTAGCAGGAAAAATGTCTTTTTCATTTTTTTTGGAATTGTTGATTGTTGTAATTATTTCACCTCATTATCTGCTTCAGCGGGGGCTTGTTTATCAAACTTTATTTTTTTACCGGCATGTTTCTGGATTTGACCAGGCCAGTTTGCATTAGCTTTTGCGACGTTCCCAGACACATATTTATTGAATTGTTTGTATGCATCCTGGGTATGCTGAAGAATTAACTTGCCATCGACGATTTGAAAAATGGTGGGATCAATTGGCCGGAGTTTATTCAGACTCATTGCATATCCACAGAAAGCTCCATACTGCGGAGCAAACATTTCAGGATGATCCTTAAACATGGTTGCATGGTCCTCAGATGAGAACCAGTATGTCGCGCCATTATACCTTGCTTCATATTTTGGATCGCCTTGCTGAGGTTTGGTATCTGTGAAATATGAGACTGCATCAAATCCCTGTAAAATCACTCCATCCTTATCCGTGTTATTTAAAAATGCTTTCTCCGCATCCGTTTGAATTTGCTTGCCACCGCGTTCGGAGACTTTTGGCCAGTACTTATCGGCCAGGGCAAGATTGCCTTGTACATCTTTGCTCCATCCATTTACTGCCCTTTGGTTGTGTTGAATAACAAGGCGACCGTTTACGATCGAAAAGGTATTGACATCAATAGGAGCAACCCTTCCAAGTGAAACAGCGTAGGCACACCAACCACCAAATTGCACCTTGTATTTTTCAGGATTTCCTTTAAAAAGCTCCAGGTGATCCTGGGAGTTGAAATAATAAACAGCATCCTCATAGCTATATTGAAATTGAGCATCTCCCTTTACTGGTTTGTTATCAGTGAAAAATGCTACTGGATCATACCCATCAATGATAACACCTTTTTCATTAAGGTTATTAAAATATTTACTTTGTTGCTTTTGCGAATATGCAGCGGTCATCAAAAGCAAAAAGACTCCAACAGCAATAATGATTTTCAGAAGAGATCCGATAATATTTTCAGAGAGAGCCTTCACGTATTGCGCCTTGGTGCGGCGTTGCTTTGCATTCATTGCAGAATATTTCATGTCTTTCGTTTTTAGTTTGTTCTTAATTGCGGGACAAAGTAACGCTGCAACCAAAGCTGCCTCTGTCAGGTGAATTACAAATAGACTGTTTCAAAATAGAAATGCCCGATCATTGTCGGGCATTTTACAAATTGGAGAATTGTATGCGGGATCAATTAGAAGACGCCGTCGGGTTAGCCTTCTCATCGTACTTCACAGGTTTGCCAATATGATCGGCAACAATGACCGGCCAGTTTTTATCAGCCTTTTCAATACTCTTCTTTAGATCTTCATTAAAAAGGTCATAGGCTTCCCTTGTGTGCTGGAGAATCAGTCTTCCATTTTCGATCTGGAAAATATTCGGATCGACCGGTCTTAACTTCCCAATGCTGACGGCATATCCGCAGAAAGCACCGTATTGCGGAGCGTAGGTTGCCGGATCCTTTTTAAACAGTTCAGCGTGTTCCGCTGATGCAAACCAATAAGTACCACCACGATACTCAGCGCTGAATTTTTCCTCGCCTTTCACAGGTTTGTTATCAGTAAAGTAGGCAACGGGGTCATAACCTTCAATAATTACATTCTGCGAGTTAATGTTATTCAAGTACCCATTTTTTGCTTTAAAGGTTGGTTCTTTAAAGAATAAAAGGTAAGCCCCTACTACGATCACAATTATAGCGATCAAGCCAAAAAATACTTTTTTCATAATCTCTTTTTGAGTACAAAAGAACAACGAAGTCAATAAAAATTTTGTCAGGTGAATTACAATGGCCCTCACTTTTATAAACGAGATTGCATAGAGTGAAGCGCTAAAAACTCTCCGACAATTCTGAAATGAGGGAAATCTTTAAACGTTATAACATCGGTCATTTTATCAACGAGCCAGCAAACCCAACTGAATTTGCAATAACCCGGTTCGACGAGATGGAGGAGCCAAACGTTGATGAAATTCACAAACACAGTTTTTACGAAATACTCTGGACCGAAAAAGGAAAAAGCAAACAAACTATTGATTATAAGGAATACGAAGTATCACCTAATACCTTGTTTTTTATTTCACCAAATCAAGTGCACCGGTTTGAAGAATGGAAACCGCTGGTGGGTGGAACAATCCTGTTTACCGAAGATTATTTTCTAATAAACCACAGTAGTAAGGATAAGCTGTTTGAGCTGACATTCCTGGATAATATTTATACGAATCCCTGTATACAATTTAACAAAGCGGACTTTGCAGACATTAAACACACAATAGATTTAATTTACAACGAACAAAAACGAGGCGACAAGAGTGTAGTGATCACTCAATCATTGCTGCACATTCTATTAGCTCAAGGCCAACGGTGTGTTGATAATCAGACGAAAAGTGTTCTTTCAAAAAAATCTTTAATCCGCTTTAAAGAATTCAAGAACCTATTGGATCAGCACTTTCCGGAAAATCAAACTGCAAAGTTCTATGCGGACAAGCTATGCATAACACCACATCATTTAAATCTTGTTTCCAAAACTGTCACGGGAAGAACAGCAGGTGAGATCATTAAATCACGAAGCATTTTAGAAGCCAAAAGACTTCTAACCTTTACCGACAAGACAATTACACAAATTGCAACTGATCTAAGCTATTTCGACAGTTCCTATTTCGCTAAAATATTCAAGGCCGACACAGGAGTATCGCCTATTGATTTCAAAAAAGAAATGTCCCTTAAATACCGAATAAGATAGCTTTTGTTATAACACATAGGCATGGCTCAGGTCTAAATTTGTACCATTAAATTTTTTCAAAAAAGAAACATGGTACAAGAAAAAGAAAATTGGACAATTGACTTTAGCCACAGCAAAATTGGTTTTAGCGTTCGTCATTTTGGAATTACTGAAACGGAAGGGCAATTTAAGAAAGCACAGGCGACTATTGTAACTTCAAAGGAAGACTTTTCCGACGCAAAGGTTACCGTTACAATTGATACGAATAGCATTGACACCAACGATGCGCAGAGAGACGGGCATTTAAAATCTGCCGATTTCTTTGATACGGAAAAATACCCCACGATTCAATTTGAAGGTGAAAGCCTTCAAAAGACAGAAGAAAACAACTACAAATTGTTGGGTAACTTAACCATTAAAGGCATTACAAGGCCTCTAACGCTAGACATGGGATTTGCAGGGAGAGTGCCGAAAGATCCGTTTGGAAACACGAA
>Ga0163163_10000698_pt1 | contig 28545 bp, 19 predicted proteins | sample S65metaG_FD_119766 | JGI IMG/M metagenome (GOLD analysis project Ga0163163, IMG submission 119766) | Switchgrass rhizosphere microbial communities from Kellogg Biological Station, Michigan, USA - S6-5 metaG | ecosystem: Host-associated > Plants > Roots > Rhizosphere > Soil | place: USA...
AGAGCTCACGATCAGCCGATGATGACAGCTTCGCTGCTCGCCGCCGCAGCCCTTGCAATCACTCCGACGGCCGAGGAGGCGCGAGCCGCAATCTGGGGTGACCTTCAACTCAACGCCACGATCGGCAACGGCAACTGGCTCGCCGCGCTCTGGTACGACGCCGGTGCAGAGAACCGGCCGACACCTGATCTTCACATCCGCGACGTGGATTGTCGCAGGCACGCGGGCTCTTACAGATGCAGGTCACGTTGGTCCGAGACGGTGGGGTGGTGACCGTGTCGGGCGAAAAGGCTCCAGAAGTACTCACTTATGAAGCTGATCTCCGGCAAGGAGACCAAGCGGCTTGGGTGGTCGAGCATCTGCCACCACCACCTAAAGGGGGCCACAGTCGAACCACGATGCACTGCAGCCGCCCGCCCAAAGGGTGAGCGTGCATTGAGTCGGACATGGGTGGTTCTCGGATAGGCGGCTACGAGGCTGTCACCCTATTCCAGTGAAGACTGAGCCCACATCCTGCCAGCGCTCGTCTGCCGCCCTGTGTAGATGGTGGATGCTTCCAGCGCCTGCGGTCGGCCCTCCAGAGATGCTTATTTCGACAAGGGCATCGTCGCCATTGGAAGAAACTATAGGCAACGATAATGCAAATATCGTGGCACGATAGAACGCTAAAGGTTGATTTCCCTCTCCTACCCCACTCCGTTCGGCTGGCTCGTCGCCGTGCTTAATTCCCTCCGATCCAGATATGCGCCAATCTCCGGACACGAATTCAATGCGCTACGAGGCTCCTCCCCTCAAAATGCGCGAACAAGCCCGTTCGCCGGCCGCTCACCGCCCCATTGGTCGATGACAATTTCACCGCCGTCTGAGGCGGAGCCCTCTTCGCGTGGTATTGGAGAGTCCGCCACCACCCACGGGATCTTATTTATCCGTCTCGCGGTGAAAGCTTTCACGGTCGAGAGTGCGACATCGCATTCTCGCTTGCCCGCTTGCCCGCTTGCCCGCTTGCCCGCTTGCGGCCGGTGCGGTTGGTCGGCGGCTCGCGAGCTTCCGTTGGCGGTGGCGACCAGTGCGACTGCTGCGAGCGCGAGAGACTTCATAAGGCTCTTGTAAGGCTACGGCTTAACGTCTGCCATGGGTGGATAGCGGCCTTACAGCCTGACATTGTTCGGCCGGTTTTCCGGGGAAAATCAGGAAGGGCAGGGCCAACTTGGGTCCGGCGCTGACTTGTCAGCACCACTTAGCCTGTCGGCTCCCCGTGACGCTTGTCGGCTTGACGCTATCATAGCGTGTGCACGTTTTTAGAATATTCTCTAGGTTGCGCGTCGTGGGCCTTTCCGGAGCTTGCAATGTCGACTGAAATGCAGACCGTCACAACCACAGCGGACTACCACGTTCTGGCGTCCGACCAGCTCATCTTCACAAACCAGCCCGCGTTCCAGCTGAGTCAGCCGACCATATCGGGTCATTGGGCGAACCCGTCGCCGCATCTATGGATATCGGGAGAAGTCGATGTCGTCATAAACTCGACGTCGACCGCCGGCAGCTTCGACTGGTACGGCATTGTCATCAGCAATACGTTCGACAGCACCCCCTACGTCACCTTGGATCCGGGCGCGACACTGAAGATGAGCGTCGTTGGCGGCGGCGCGATCGGCTACTTCGCCGGGGGCAGCGACGCTCCATCGACGTTCGACAACGCTGGCACGATCTTCGTCAGCGCGGACGGCCATGCACTCGGCGTGGGCAATGGGGGCAATAACGACCTGCTGATCAACAGCGGCCTCATCACGGTCACGTCCAACACGTCCGACGCGACAGGACTGAAGGTCCAGAACTATGGCATGACTGTGCAGAACAGCGGCTACATCACCGTATCAGGGCACGGCCAAGTCATCGGCGTCGACATGGGCCCCTCCGGAGGGGCCGAGGTGTTCCACAATACGGGAACCATCGTTGCGCATGATGACAACACCGCCTTAAACAGCGTCGGCGTCTTCTGGGGGAATGGGCCCCAGACCGGTGGCGGTTTCGTCAACGACGGGACGATCGAGGCCGACCGGGCTTTGGACGTCTACATCACTTACGGAACGGCGGACGAAAACCTCATCACAAATAATGGCCGCATGGTCGGCGACGTGTGGCTCAGCGGCGGCGGGCCCGAGACGTTGGCGAACAATGGCGTGATCACCGGGGCCATCCGTTTGATTGGTGCGGGCAGTGTCTATGACGGCCGCCTCGGCTTGGCGCAGGGGCCTATTACGGGCAGCAACAACGGCGGCAATACTCTCCTTGGGGGCGACGGCGCCGAGACGATTACGGGGGGGTTTCACGACGACTCCATATCGGGCGGCGCAGGCGGAGATGTCATCACGGACGCCAGCGGGAACAATAATCTCGATGGCGACGCGGGCGATGACACGATCATGAGCGGAGCGGGCGCGGACTTCATTCGCGGCCTCGAGGGGAACGATTCCATCGATGGCGGCGCCGGAGCCGACGACGTGAACGGGAACCGTGGCGACGACATCGTCCACGGCGGCGACGGAATCGATTTCACGCGCGGCGGCCAGGGGGATGACCAGGTCTACGGCGACGCCGGCGACGACCTGCATGTGAACGGAAACATCGGGAACGACACCGTCCACGGCGGCGATGGCGCCGACAGCGTCTACGGCGGTCAGGGGGACGATCAGATCTACGGCGACGCCGGCGACGACTACCTCTCCGGCGATCTCGGATCCGATACGCTCACCGGCGGTGCGGGCGCCGACACCTTCCACCTCGGCGTGAACAGCAGCCACGACTATGTGACCGACTTTAGCGCCGCTGAAGGCGACCGCGTGCTGCTCGATCACGGCAGCGCCTACACCGTGACCTGGACCGGGTCCGACTCGGTCGTGACCTTGAGCACGGGCGAGCAACTCACGCTCCAGGGCATCGACTCCGCGTCTCTGCCGAGCGGCTGGCTGGTCGTCAGCTGAACGTCCGCGACGCGTCGGAAGCGGAAGCGGAAGCGGGGCGATTCCCGGGAACCTGAGGTTCACGGGCGGCAAGGTCGCAACACCGCGCCCCGGCGCTCAACGTGGCTTGCCGTCCTGGGCGCCGGCCCTTCAGGCGGTGAGTCGACCCAGCACTCGGCTAAGCGCCTCGAGCGTGGTCGGCCTCGGCCTTGCGCCCGCAAGAATGTTGGATACCGCGCTGGGGTTCAAGCCGGCGGCCTGCGATGCCTGCCTCGGCGTTTTGTTTCGCTCCCTGAGGCGCTTGCGGATCAATTCGGCCAGGCCCGGCGCCGACCCTTCTCGATCAACTTGAACAGTCATTCGACCCCCAGGGGCTGCAGAGAGCAGACGCGTCGTGCCGTTATGGGTCACGGCTCAGCTCTGAGGGTTTGGCAGCGCAAGCCTCGGGCCACGATGACCAAGAAGACGACATGAGCCGCGCCTCACGGCCGCACAAGCACCGGGCACGCAGCCACCAGCACCGCTCGACAAGTTCGTTCACCGGATAGGCGGCCATCCGGGGATGGCGGAAAAGGCCTCTCGTGGGCGCCGCCTCGACGATGAAGTGCTTCGGCCCCGCCGCAAGGAGCCGGCCCTGTATCGATTGAGGGCCGGCTCCAGCGCCGCGTTCGCCTGAAGCGTTGCGGCTCGCCGCGCTGGGTTGGGCTGGGCGCGGCTAGGGGCTGCTAATCGCCGCGGTCGATTCCAGTTCCGGCGGCGTGACGCGGATCAACAAAAGCCCGCCGGACTGCTAGGCGCGGAACGCTGTAAACTCCGCGGCGAGCACGTCCCTGGGGCTATTTCTGGGGCGGAAACAGGGGCGAAAAAACCAACCCCTTGAGAAGAATGGTGGATGCGACAGGGATTGAACCTGTGACCCCCTCGGTGTGAACGAGGTGCTCTCCCGCTGAGCTACGCATCCTCCGCGAGGGAGGCGCATATAGCCCGCTCGCCTGACCGCCGCAAGCCGTCGCGCCTGGGCGCCAGCCGCGGCCCGAAACGCATTTGACGGTCGCCGAAGCTTCCCGCCTTATCGCTCGCAGCACCTCATAAACCCGGGATGGAAACAACAATGGCTTTCGAAGTCGACGTTCCAACATTGGATATCTACACGGGTCGCTGGAAGTGGAGCCGCGACACGGCGGTCTACACCAATCCCAATCACGCGGATCTGTGGCTCGCCCGGGATCAGGAAGTCATCGTCAAGGGCCGCAACATGCGCATGACGACCAAGGAGAGTTACAAGGACGGCAGCGTCCGGACCTGGGTGTGGGACGGCGCCTTCGACGGCGTGCCGCGACTGATGCGATTCCAGGACACCGGAGAAACGGAGCTGCAGATCGCCTTCATCATCATCGCCGAGAACGTCGGAGGAGACGTCTATCAATCCGGGCCGACGAGCCCGGGCGGCCAGTTCCGCGGCGCCGAGCACTTCGTGCTCACGCGCGACAACGTCAAGGTCTGGGGCTCGATGTCCGCCCAGGGACAGCAAGCGAGCTATTTCGAGGAGTGGTTCCGCGTCGAGTAGGCGCGGCCTGGAAAGCGGGCCGTCGTCACCTCACGGCCTGGCGAGCCTCAGGCCGCCACGCCGCCCAGGCGCTTGACGTTGCAGCGGACCCACAGGCGCTCCAGCGCCCCCACCAGGTGATCCATCATCTCGGCGGTATGGGCGGGCGACGGGGTGAACCGCAGCCGCTCGCCGCCCCTCGGAACGGTGGGATAGTTGATCGGCTGCACATAGACGCCGTGGTCGCTGAGCAGGATGTCGCTGATCATCTTGCAGTGGACCGCGTCGCCCACCAGCAGCGGCACGATGTGGCTGGCCGACGGCATCACCGGCAGGCCGGCCTGGGCGAATTTGGCCTTCAGCAAGGCCGCGCGCGCCTGGTGCGCCTGGCGGACTTCGTCGTGCGCCTTCAGGTAGCGGATCGACGCGGTCGCGCCGGCGGCCAGCGCCGGCGGCAAGGAGGTCGTGAAGATGAAGCCGTCGGCGTAGCTGCGGATCGCGTCGACGATCACCGCGTCTGCGGCGATGTAGCCGCCCATCACGCCGAACGCCTTGCCCAGCGTGCCCTCGATGATGTCGATGTCGGCCATGACCCTGTCGCGCTCGGCGACGCCCGCGCCCCTGGGGCCGTACATGCCGACGGCGTGCACCTCGTCCAGGTAGGTCATCGCCCCATAGGCCTTGGCCAGGGCGACCGTGCCGCGAAGATCGGCGATGTCGCCATCCATGGAATAAACGCTTTCCAGCGCGATCAGCTTGGGCGCGCCGGCAGGCGCCGCCTTAAGCAGCTCCTCCAGGTGCTCCAGGTCGTTGTGGCGGAACACCCGGCGCTGCGCCTTCCCCCCAGCGCGAATGCCGCTGATCATCGAATTGTGGTTCAGCGCGTCGGAGAAGACGATCAGCCCGGGCAGGATCCGGTACAGGGTGGAGAGCGTCGCCTCGTTCGATACATAGCCGGAGGTGAACAGCAGCGCGGCGTCCTTGCCGTGCAGCTCGGCGAGCTCGGCTTCCAACTCCACGTGGTAGTGGGTGGTGCCGGAGATGTTGCGGGTGCCGCCCGAGCCCGCGCCGGCTTCGTCGATCGCCCGCTGCATGGCCTCGATGACCACCGGGTTCTCGCCTTGGCCGAGATAGTCGTTGGAACACCAGACGACGACGTCCGCGGTGGAGCCATCGGCCTTGGTCCAGGTCGCACGGGGGAATTGGCCGCGGTGGCGCTTCAGGTCGGCGAAGACCCGATAACGTCCCTCGCTCCTGACCTGCTCCAGAGCCTGGCGGAAAGCGTCCCTGTAATCCATCGACCTAAACTTGGCTCCGAGAGGCGGCGAGCGCTAGGGCTTCGCTCAAATCCCCATAGTTCGCAGCGGCTTTTCGCACCCGCACGCCCGCTTGTCCACACGGGCGCGCCCATCATGCCGAGCGGTTTTTTCTCCGTCGCCGGCCTCAAGGGAGCGGCGTCCAGGCCTCCCCGGCAGGCAGGGGTGCGAAGATCTGATCCAGCATCGCCTCGGAGACGCCGGAGAGGCTCGGCGGGTCCCAGCGCGGGGCGTGGTCCTTCTCCACCAGCACGGCGCGCACGCCTTCCCGGAAGTCGGGCCGCAGGGCCACGCGGGTGGCGATGCGGTATTCCATCTCCATCTCCTCGGCGAAGCTCTTCGCCTGGCGGCCGTGGAGGAGTTGCCGGAAGGCGACCTTGAGGGTTTGCGGCGACCTTGTCTTCAAGGCGGCGAGCTGGGCGGCGGCCCATGGCGTGCCCGCCGCCTCCAGGGCCGCGAAGATGGCTTCGACGCCGCCCAGCCCGAAGATCCTGCGGATCTCGTCCTGGTGCATGGCCAGCGGCGGGCGGCCCGCGTCGCCCTCGAACTCGGTGAGCAGGCGCTCGACGCCGGCCGGCTCGGCGACGATGGCCGCCTTCAGCTCGGCGATGCGGGCGCTTTCCACATAGTCGGTGGCCAGCCCGATCAACTCTCCATCGGCGGGGCCGATCCGCTCACCCGTCAGCGCCAGCCAAATGCCGATGTGGTCCGGCGTCCTCGAGAGATACCAGCCCGCGCCGACGTCCGGAAAAAGGCCGATGCCGGCCTCGGGCATGGCGAAGACGGTCCGCTCGGTCGCCACCCGGTAGCGTGCGGGCCGGGAGATGCCGATCCCTCCGCCCATGGTCACCCCGTCCATCACCGCGACGATCGGCTTCGGGTAGCGGAACATCAGCTCATTGAGCCGATACTCGACGAAGAAGAACTCCCGGGCCGCCGCCCCGTCGCCGCCGGCGCTTTCCGCCGCCCTGCGGACATCGCCGCCCGAGCAGAACCCCCGCTCGCCCGCGTGGTCGAGCAGGACCAGCACGACCCCGGGGTCCTCCCGCCAGGTCATCAGCGCATCGGTCATGGCGCGGCACATGTCCGTCGTGAGGGCATGCAGGGCCTTTGGCCGGTTCAGGGTGAGGCGCCCCACGGGGCCTTCCACGCCGATCAGGACTTCGGGGTCGGGCGATGTCCCGATCATGGCCGCCCCCTAAAGTCGGCGACGCCCGGCTCCGCCGTTCGAAGGCGAAGGTCCTCGTCGAGCCTGATATCCATGGGGCGGCAACTGTCGCGGCCGACGCGGGCCTGTCAATCGAAGCCCACTCCCGGCTTGCGCGCCGCTGTCGAAGGGTCCAGAGGCGAAAATGACATGTCCAAAGCGCCGCTCGCCCCCTACCCCGCCTTGAGGCTCCGTCGCCTGCGCCAGGCCGACTGGATCCGGCGGCTCGTGCGCGAGACGGCGTTGACGCCGGCCGACCTGATCTGGTCGGTGGTCGTCCATGAAGGCGAGGGCCAGGTCCCGGTGAGCTCCATGCCGGGCGTCTTCCGGCTGTCGCTCAAGGACGTGGCGGCGGCGGCCAAGGAGGCGCGCGCGCTGGGCGTCCCGGCGATCGCCGTCTTCCCCTACATCGACGGGGCGAAGAAGGATGCGACCGGCGCGCTGGCCCACGATCCCGACGGGCTGATCTCACGCGCAGTGAAGGCCATGAAGGACGCCGCACCCGAAGTCGGCGTGATGTGCGACGTGGCCCTCGACCCCTTCACCGACCATGGACACGACGGCGTGGTCCGGGACGGCAAGATCCACAACGAGGCGACCATAGAGCGGCTGGTGATGCAGGCCCTGATGCAAGCCAAGGCCGGCTGCGACATCCTCGCGCCCTCCGACATGATGGACGGCCGCTGCGGAGCGCTGCGTCAGGCGCTGGAGGCCGAGGGGTTCGCGGACGTGATGATCATGTCCTACGCGGCCAAGTACGCCTCGGCCTTCTACGGCCCCTATCGCGAGGCGATCGGCGCGGGAAAGCTGGGCGCCGGCGGCGCGCCCGCCGACAAGAAGACCTATCAGATGGACCCCGCCAACCGGCAGGAGGCCCTGCGCGAAGTGGCGCTCGACATCGCGGAGGGCGCCGACATGGTGATGGTGAAGCCAGGCCTGCCCTACCTCGACGTGATCCGCGACGTGGTGGAGGCCTTCCAGATGCCGACCTTCGCCTATCAGGTCAGCGGAGAGTACGCGATGCTGATGGCGGCCGCGCAGAACGGCTGGCTGGACGAAGAGCGGGCGATCCTGGAGACCCTTGGGGCCTTCAAACGCGCCGGCGCGACAGGCGTGATCAGCTACTTCGCCCCCCGCGCCGCGCGCCTGCTGGGCGCCTGACGCCGGCCTATTTCGGGGGATCGAGCCGGGCGACCAGGCTCGAGGTGTCCCAACGGCGGCCGCCCATCTGCTGCACCTCGGCGTAGAAGCCGTCCACCAGCCGCGCGAGCGTCAGCTCCGCCCCGTTGCGGCCGGCTTCGTCCAACACCAGGCCGAGGTCTTTCCGCATCCAGTCCACCGCGAAGCCGAAGTCGAACCGGCCCTCTGTCATGGTCTTCCAGCGGTTGTCCATCTGCCAGGACTGGGCCGCGCCCTTGGAGATGGCGTCGTAAACGAGCTCCGGGTCGAGGCCCGCACGCCTGGCGAAATGCAGCCCCTCCGCCAGGCCCTGCACCACGCCGGCGATGCAGACCTGGTTGACCATCTTGGCGAGCTGGCCCGAACCCGGCCCGCCCATCAGCCGCACCGCCTTGGCATAGACCTCCAGCACCGGGCTCGCCCCCTCGAAGACCTTCGGCTCGGCGCCGCACATGATGGTGAGCTGGCCATTCTCGGCCCCGGCCTGGCCGCCGGACACCGGCGCGTCGATGAATGCCGTCTTCGCCGCCATCTCCCGAGCGACCACGGCCGAGGTGGTGGTATGGTCGACGACGATCGCACCCGGCGGCAGCGTCTCCAACGCCTCGCCCACGACCTGGCGCACATCGTCGTCGTTTCCCACGCAGAGCAGAAAGATCTCGGCCGCGGCTGCGGCTTCGCCGACCGATGCGGCGGCGCGGCCGCCGTGGGCCTCGACCCAGCGCCGGGCCTTTTCGGCCGTGCGGTTGTAGACCACGACCTCATGGCCGGCCCGGGCCAGGTGACCGGCCATCGGGAAGCCCATCACGCCCAGGCCTGCGAACCCTAGCCTCATCCCGCCTCCCGCTGTCTCGCAAACGGCATCTTAACGCCCGCCGCCGATGCTGCCGTCTAACAGAGTTAATCGGGGTGAACCATGGCCGGCGTCGGCGAGCAGCCCATCGTCATCAAGAAGGTCAAGAAGGGCGGCGGCCATGCGCACCATGGCGGCGCCTGGAAGGTGGCCTACGCCGACTTCGTCACCGCCATGATGGCCTTCTTCCTGCTGATGTGGCTGATCAACACAACGTCGCCGGAACAGAAGCGCGGCATCGCCGACTATTTCGCTCCCGCCAGCGTATCCGAAACCACCTCCGGTTCCGGCGGCATCCTCAGCGGCACGGCGCTGGGCGACGACGGACAGAAGGCCGCCGGCACCAGCTCGGTGATCGAGCAGATGTCGCCGGCCGCCAAAAATCCCGACGAAGGCCACTCGAAGGAAGGCGCCAAGGCCCAGGACGAGGCTATGCGCGAGGCCTTGAAGAAGCGGGACGACGCGGCCTTCGCCTCGGCCGCCCAGTCGCTGCGCCAGGCGCTGCAGGACATGCCCGAGCTGGCGGAGCTTTCGAAGAACATCATCGTCGATCAGACTCCCGAAGGGCTCCGCATCCAGCTGGTCGACCAGGAAGGCCGCTCGATGTTCAACGAGGGCTCGGCCCAGCCCAACGACCGGGCCAAGCTGCTGCTGCGCGCCATCTCCAAGGTGATCAACCAGCTTCCCAACCGGATCAGCATCTACGGCCACACCAGCGCCAGCCCCGGCGGCGCCAAGGCCGAGGGCGACTGGACCTTGTCGGCTGCGCGGGCCGACGCCTCGCGCCGCATCCTTCAGGGCGCCGGGGTGGACCGAGACCGCGTCTACCAGGTCTCGGGAAAGGCGACGTCGGAGCCCCTCTACCCCGACGATCCGATGCTGCCCGGCAACCGGCGGATCGCCATCGTCCTGCTGCGCGAGGCGCCTGTCCTTCCGGCGCGCCCTGCGCTTTAGCGCCGCTTGTCTTCCGTCTTGCGCAAGAGGCCGGCATAGCCCCTAATCACGGGAAACTAGGGAGAGGGCCAGCCCTCAGTGACGCAGCATTTTGCGACAAGGCAGCTCAGGTTTTTCCTTACGGCGCCGTCCCCTTGCCCCTACCTGCCCGATCGGTTCGAGCGGAAGGTCTTCGCGCACCTGCCGCTCTCGGATGGGGCCACGGTCAACGACACCCTGACCCAGGTCGGCTTCCGCCGCTCCCAGAACATCGCCTACCGGCCCGCGTGCGAGGGCTGCATGGCCTGCGTCTCGGCGCGGCTGCCGGCGCTGGACTACGTCTTCTCGCGCTCCGAACGGCGGGTGCTGAACCGCAACGAGGACCTGGAGCGACACCTGGTCGAGGCCGAGGCGACCATGGAGCAGTTCGACCTGCTCCGCCGCTACCTCACCACGCGACACGCCAACGGCGGCATGGCCGAGATGACCTGGCCCGACTACGTCGCCATGGTCGAAGACACCGCCGTCCGCACCCACATCATCGAATACCGCTTGAAATCCAAGGACCGGGGGCCGGGCGACCTGGTGGCCTGCGCGCTTGTGGACCTGATGAGCGACGGCCTCTCGCTGGTCTACAGCTTCTATGAGCCGGGCATGGCGCGGCGCAGCCTGGGCTCCTTCGTCATCCTCGACCACGTGGTTCAGGCGGGCGTCACCGACCTTCCCTACGTCTACCTGGGCTATTGGGTGCGCGGCTCGGCGAAGATGAACTACAAGGTCCGCTTCTCGCCCATCGAGCTGCTCCGGCCCGACGGCTGGACGCTGATGTCCGCGCGTGATTTCCCGGGCGGGCCGATCGGCGGCTGACAGCTTGCCGGTGGCGCATCCGGCGCGGCGGACCTAAATTCGGCCCGTGCCCCTTCCATCCGTTCCTCGCCCATGTCCCGGCAGCTTCGGCTAGGCCTGCGCCAGCCGCCCGCGCTCAGCCGCGAGAGCTTCGTCGAAGGCCCGTCCAACGCCGCGGCGCTGGCGGCGCTCGACGCCTGGCCGGCGTGGCCCGGCGGCGCCCTGGTGCTGTTCGGACCTGAGGGCGTGGGCAAGACCCACCTGGCCAGCGCCTGGGCCCAGCGCGCAAATGCGGCTGTGCTTTCAAGAGAAACGCCGGAGCCCGCCCAGGTGGAATGCGGCCCAGCGGTGCTGGAAGACGTCGACCAGGGCGTCGCGGACGAAGCGCTGTTCCACCTCATCAACCTGGCGCCGCGCGGCGGCGGTCTGCTGATGACCGCCCGCCGGCCTCCGACCCTGTGGGCGGCCGCGCTGCCGGACCTCAGGTCGCGCCTGAACGCCCTCTACGTGGTCGAGCTCAAGGAGCCGGACGACCAAGTTCTCGAAGGCGTGTTGAGAAACTTATTCCGTGAGCGGAGCATTCGTCCGCCGCAGGAGGTCTACCCCTACCTCCTCCGACGTATGCCGAGATCCGTCCCCGCGGCGCGTGAAGTCGTCCAGCGCATGGACGAGGCCGGCGACGGTCCCATATCAAGATGGCTTGCGCGCGAGGTTTTGGAGGACCAGTCTCAAAATCTTGACCTTTTTGAGTGAAGACTTGTGCGGGCGCGCGCGGCCAAGGGAAAAGGTCGCCTTCGCGTCCGGGAGCCTGATTCCATGACCGTCCTTGCGCCCATCGTCTCGCCAGCCGCACCAGAGGCGCAATCCGACCATCCCGAGGGCGCGATCGAGTTGGCGAGCGCGCCGGCGCGTTTCTTCAACCGCGAGCTTTCCTGGCTGTCCTTCAACCGCCGCGTCCTGGCGGAAAGCGTGAACCCCCGCCATCCCCTGCTGGAGCGGCTGCGGTTCCTGGCGATCAGCGCCAACAACCTCGACGAGTTCTACATGGTCCGCGTGGCGGGCCTGAAAGCGCAGGTGCGCGAGGGCGTGCGCGTCCTGAGCCAGGACGGCCTTACACCGGCCGATCAGCTCGACCGGCTGAACGCGGCCGCCGCCGACCTCATGGCCGACCAGCAGACCCGCTGGGGCGAGCTGTGCGGCGAACTCAAGGACGAAGGCCTCACGCTGGTGAGCGCGTCGGAGGTGTCGTTCAAGGAGCGCCAGGGGCTGGAGGGGGTCTTCCTCAACCAGATCTTTCCGGTGCTCACGCCCCTGGCCATCGACCCGGCCCACCCCTTCCCGTTCATCCCGAACCTCGCCTTTTCACTGGTGCTGAAGCTTAAGCGCCTGAGCGATGGACGGCTGCTCTACGCGCTCGTGCCCATCCCGGCCCAGGTGGCGCGCTTCTGGGAGCTGGCTCCCATCCCCGGCCGTCGCCGCGCCACGCGCCGCTTCGTTTCTCTGGAGGGCCTGCTGACCCTGTTCCTCGACCATCTCTTCCCGGGGTGCGAGGTGGAGGGCCAGGGCGTGTTCCGCCTGATCCGCGATTCCGACGTGGAGATGGAAGAAGAGGCCGAAGACCTGGTGCGGGAGTTCGAGGCCCTGCTCAAACAGCGGCGGATGGGCTCGGTGGTGCGCGTGGAGCTCGAGGCCGCGATGCCCGAGGAACTGCAAGGATTCATCTGCGAGAACCTGCACGCCAACACCGAGGACATCATCCTGATCGACGGCTTGCTGGGCCTGGACGAACTGACCCAGCTCATCCCGTCGGACCGGTCGGAGCTGAAGTTCAAGCCCTTCGAACCGCGCTTCCCCGAGCGGATCCGCGACCACGGCGGAGACTGCTTCGCCGCCATCCGCGAGAAGGACATCCTGGTCCACCATCCGTTCGAGAGCTTCGACGTGGTGGTGCAATTCGTGCGGCAGGCCGCCCGCGACCCGAACGTGCTGGCGATCAAGCAGACCCTCTACCGCACCTCCAAGGACAGCCCGATCATCGCGGCCCTCATCGAGGCGGCCGACAACGGCAAGAACGTCACCGCGGTGGTCGAGATCAAGGCGCGCTTCGACGAGGAGGCGAACCTGAAGTGGGCTCGCGACCTCGAACGAGCGGGCGTGCACGTGGTCTTCGGCTTCGTGGAGTACAAGACCCACGCCAAGCTCTCGACGGTGGTCCGCCGCGAGGGTGACTCGCTCCGAACCTATTGCCACTTCGGGACCGGCAACTACCACCCGATCACCGCGCGCATCTACACCGACCTGTCGCTTTTCACGACCGACCAGGCGCTGGCGCGCGACTCGGCGCGGCTGTTCAACTACGTCACCGGCTACGCCCAGCCCGAACGGCTGGAGAAGCTTTCCTTCTCGCCGGTGACCATGAAGCGCGACCTGCTGGCCCTGATAGCTACCGAGGCGAGGAACGCGGAGAGCGGCCGCCCTGCAGCGATCTGGGCGAAGCTGAACTCGCTGGTGGACCCGGAGATCATCGACGCCCTCTACGCGGCCAGTCAGGCCGGCGTGGACATCCGCCTGGTGGTGCGCGGCATCTGCTGCCTGCGGCCCGGCGTCCCCGGCCTTTCGGAGCGCATCCAGGTGAAGAGCATCGTCGGCCGCTTCCTGGAGCACGGCCGGATCATCGTCTTCGCCAACGGCCAGCCCCTGCCCTCCTCGGAAGCGCGGGTGTTCATCTCCTCGGCCGACTGGATGCCGCGCAACCTCGACCGCCGCGTCGAGGCGCTGACCCCGATCGAGAACCCCACCGTGCACCGCCAGGTGCTCAATCAGATCATGGTCGCCAACATGCGCGACGAAGCGCAAAGCTGGACCCTGGACAGCGAGGGCCGCTATACGCGGGACCCGGCCTGGGACCATCCGGACGCCTTCTCGGCCCACGAGTATTTCATGACCAATCCCAGCCTGTCGGGACGAGGCCAGAAGGTGAAGGACATGCCGCGCGCGATCGATGATGTGGCCCCGCGGGGATAGCGCCGAAAGCCGCCAAGCGGCCGTCATCGACCTGGGATCGAACTCCGTCCGCCTGGTGATCTACCGGCTGGAGGGCCGGGCGATCTGGACCGTCTTCAACGAGAAGTCGCTGGCGGGCCTTGGCCGCGACCTGCCGGTGACCGGGCGCCTGTCCGCCCAGGGCGTGGAGGAGGCGCTGCGCGCGCTCAGCCGCTTCCGCACCCTGTTGAGTGGGTTCGACCCCCTGGACGTCACCGCGGCCGCCACCGCGGCGGTCCGTGAAGCCGCCGACGGCGCCGCCTTCCTGCGCCGCGTCAAGGCGGAGACCCAATTGGACGTCCGCGTCCTCTCCGGCGAGGAGGAGGCGCGCTACGGCGCCTTGGGCGTCCTCGCGGGCGCGCCGGGCGCCGAGGGCGTCGTGGGCGACCTCGGCGGCTCCAGCCTCGAACTCGTGCGGCTCGAAGGCGGCGAGCCCCGCGAGGGCGAGACCTTGGCGCTGGGGCCGTTCGCGCTCGGCGCGCCGCGGGCCCTCGACATCGAGCGCACCAAGCGCGCCATCGAGGCCGAGCTGGCGCCCGTGGCCGGCCAGTTCCGAAGCCGGACCTTCCATGCCGTGGGCGGGGCATGGCGCAACCTCGCCCTGCTGCACATGGAGATCTCCAACTATCCGTTGAAGGTCGCGCACCAGTACGAGATGAGCCGGCGCGACGCCGTCGACGTGGCGCGCTTCGTCGAACGCCTTTCGAAATCCTCGCTGGAGCGCATCCAGGGCCTGTCGAAGAAGCGGTTCGACACCCTGCCCTATGCGGCCCTGGTTCTGGAGACGGTGATCGAGCGCCTGGGCGTCGAGCGCGTGGTGATCTCGGCCTACGGCGTGCGGGAAGGCTTGCTGCTCGAGGCCATGGCCCCGGAGGTGCGCGCACGCGATCCTCTGGCGGCGGGCTGCGAGGCCCTGACCGGCGTTCGCGGGCTCACTCACGACCTGGGCGCGGCCTTGGAAGCTTGGCTGAAGCCCGTGTTCAGCGGCCTCCCTCCGGTCTTCGGCGCCCGCGAGCCGACGCTGGTCGCCGCGGCGTGCCGCCTGGCGGACATCGGCGCGCGGCTGCATCCCGACCATCGGGCCGATCTCGCCTTCCAAGAGGTGCTGCGCGCGCCGATCCCCGGCATGGACCACTACGAGCGGGCCTTCCTGGCGAGCGTCGTCTTCTCACGACACACCGCCGCGACGCCCCCCGCAGTGGAGGTCACCGAGCGATTGTTGACCTTCGAACGCCGGCAGCGCGCCCGCGCCCTGGGCTCGGCGATCCGCCTGGGGGCCGACCTTTCCGGCCGCAACCCCAGCCTGCTGGGCCACGCCAGCCTGACGCTCGACGGCGCGCAGTTGCGGCTCGCCGCCAAGCCAGGATGGGAGGACATGCTGCTGGGCGAGCAGATCGGCAAACGGGCGCAGGTGATGGCATCTGCGCTTCGCACCCAGATTCAGCTCGGCTGATCAGAGAAAAAAAGAAAAAGGGCGGCGCCCGGGAGACGGAACACCGCCCTTCGTCCAGATCCGTTGGGAAGATCTGCGCCGCGAGCTGTCCACCCCGTCTGCAGGTCGCCCCGCAGAAATGCGGCGTTCAAAGATTCGTCCGCAAGCTCGGGGTCGCCCCCTCGCCTTCGCCCGAAGCCGTCGACCCGCTTGACGCCCGACCAGGCCGGTGCGCCGCGCCGTCGCCCTCTCGACGGCAGGAGCTTGCGCGCGTGAACATCGATCGACAAGCAGGGCGCCAGCCCGCGTTTCCGGCCGTTGGGGACCAAGCTGTGGAGACGCTGTGGAGAAACTGGGGGACGGCTCCGAAACCTCACGCATTTCAAGCGGCTTGAACTTATCCACCGAAAGCTGGCGCCCCCACGAGCGCCAAATATTATGCCTGCGCGGCCTTGGGGGCGCGGCGGACCTCGACCACCCGAACCCTTGCGCCGTCCAGCACCAGGGCGAGCTCGCCTCGCTTGAGCTTCAGCGCGTCCGCCCCGAACGCCTCGCGCCGCCAGCCCTTCAACGCCGGGGTGGACGCCTCGTCGTCGTTGGCGATCAGCTCGAGGTCTGACACGGTGGCGATCAGCTTGGACGCCACGCCCGCCTCCTCGGCCCGGGCCTTCAAGAGCACCTTCAGCAACTCCACCACCGCGCCGGCGGCGGGCGAAGGCGGGGTCTTCTGCCGTTCGATGACCGGGGCGTAGCCCTCCGGGTCCTGCAACGCCTCGCGCACGGCGGCCAGCAGTTCTGGCCCGAACCGGGAGCCGGAAAAGCCCTTGGGCACCGAACGCAGGCGGTCGAGGGCCTCGGCGTCCGTAGGCGCCTGGGTGGCCAATTCGTCGATGGCCTCGTCCTTCAGGATGCGCCCGCGCGGCTGATCGCGAAGCTGGGCGGTCCGCTCGCGCCAGGCGGCGACCGCGCGATAGACGGCCAGGTACTTGGAGGTGTGCCGGCGCGGGCGAAGCCGCCGCCAGGCGTTCTCCGGATCCACGTCATAGTTGGCCGGATCAGTCAGGCCCGCCATTTCGTCCGTCACCCAAACCAATCGGCCTTCGCGCTCGAGGCGCTGGCGCAGGATGGGGTAGAGCTCGGCCAGGTGGGTCACGTCGGCCAGCGCATAGGTGAGCTGCGCGTCCGACAGCGGCCGCCGGGCCCAGTCGGTGAACCGGGAGCTCTTGTCGAGCTCGATCTTCAGCATCTGCCGGCACAGCGCGTCGTAGGCGATCTGTTCGCCGAAGCCCGCCGCCATGGCCGCCACCTGGGTGTCGAACAAGGGACGCGGCATGGCGCGCAGGTTGTTGAAAATCTCCACGTCCTGCCGCGCGGCGTGGAAAACCTTCAGGATGGCCTCGTCGCGCAGGATTTCCAGGAACGGCTCGAGGTCCATGCCCTCGGCCAACGGGTCGATCACGGCATGGGCGTTCGGGGCTGCGGCCTGGATCAGGCAGAGCTTCGGCCAATAGGTCGTCTCCCGCATGAACTCGGTGTCCACGGCGACGAACGGCTGACCCTTCAGCTTCCGGCAAAACCCCGCGAGTTCCGCGGTGGTGGTAATCGGCGTCATCGATTAGCTATAGCCCCGCGTCCGCCCGAGTCTGCAAGCCCGGGCCGCGTTTCCTGCGCCCCTCCTATTCCGTCGAAGGCTTCACCTCAATGTCCGAACGGCCCAACGGTTTGACCTACGCCGCCGCCGGCGTGGACATCGATGCCGGCGCCGCCCTCGTGGACCGGATCAAACCGCTGGCCAAATCGACGCGCCGGCCGGGCTCCGAACCCTCGCTGGGGGGCTTCGGCGCGCTCTTTGACCTGAAGGCCGCCGGCTATTCCGATCCGCTGCTGGTCACCACCACCGACGGGGTCGGCACCAAGCTGAAGCTCGCCATCGAGTCCGGCCGCCATGAGACCGTCGGCGTGGACCTGGTGGGCATGTGCGTCAACGACCTGCTGGCTCAGGGCGCCGAGCCCTTGATGTTCCTGGACTATTTCGCGACCTCCAAGCTGGAGGTGGAAGCCGCCGCCGCCGTTGTGTCCGGGATCGCCGAAGGCTGCCGTCAGGCCGGCTGCGCGCTGGTGGGCGGCGAGACCGCCGAGATGCCCGGCATGTACGCGCCTGGCGACTACGATATGGCCGGCTTCTGCGTGGGCGCGGTGGACCGCGACAAGGTGCTGCCCCGCCTGGGCGACCAGCGCCCGGGTGACATCTTGATCGCCCTGGGCTCGTCAGGTCCGCACTCCAACGGCTACTCCCTGATCCGGCGGATTGTGGAGCGCGCCGGGCTGTCCTGGGAGGCCGAGGCGCCCTTCGCGCCGGGACAGGGCCTGGCCGAAGCCCTGCTCACGCCGACGCGCATCTATGTGAAGACGGTGCTGCCGCATCTGAAGGCGGGCCGGATCAAGGGGCTGGCGCACATCACCGGCGGGGGCTTGGTCGAGAATCCGCCGCGGGCGATCGCCGAGGGGCTGACCCCGCGCTTCGACTGGAGCGCGTGGGTGATGCCGCCGGTCTTCCAGTGGCTGCAGGAGGCCGGCGGCGTCGCCGAGGCCGAGATGCGCCGCACCTTCAACTGCGGCGTGGGCCTGGTGCTGATCGTCGATCCGCACGACCTGCCGGACGTGCTGGAGGGCCTGGTGAGGGCCGGCGAGGACGCCTTCGTCTGCGGCGAACTGGCGAGCGCCTGACGCGCTCGCCGTTGGGGATCAGCCGCCGTAGCCCTCGGGCACGTCGTCTTCCTTCATCAGCTCATCCTTGCTGACGGCCTGGTCGGCGACCTTGGCCTTGGAGACGATCAGGTCGACGACCTTCTCCTCGAAGATCGGGGCGCGAAGCTGCGCCTGGGCGTTGGGATTCTGACGCAGCAGGTCGAAGATCTGCTGGGCCTGGGCGCCGAAACGCATCGCCTCCTGACGCATGGCCTCGCCCAACTCCTGGTCGCTCACCTGGATGTCGTTGGCCCGGCCGATCTCGGCCAACACCAGACCCAGGCGCACGCGGCGCTCGGCGATCTTGCGGTAGTCGGCCTGCAGCTCCTCGTCGGACTTCTTCGCTTCGTCCTCGGCGAGCTGGCCGTTGGCTTTGTCCTGCTCCACCTGCCTCCAGATCGAGGCGAACTCGGCCTCGACCATCTTCGGCGGCAACGGGAATTCGTGACCGGCGTCGAGCTGGTCGAGCAAGGCGCGCTTGACCTTCATGCGGCTCAGTCGCGCGTACTGTTCGCTCAGGTTGGTCTTCAGGAGTTCGCGGAGCTTCTCCAGGCTCTCGACGCCTAGGCGTTCGGCGAAGGCGTCGTCCGGCGCGGCGTCCACCGGCGCCTTCACCTCTTTCACCTTGACCTCGAAAACCGCCTCTTTGCCGGCCAGGTGTTTAGCTTGGTAAGCCTCGGGGAAGGCAACCTTCACCTCGACCTCGGAATCCGGCTTGGCTCCCACCAGCTGCTCTTCGAACCCGGGGATGAACTGGCCTGAGCCCAACACCAGCTCGGCGTCGGTCGCGGCCCCGCCCTCGAACGCCTCGCCGTCGAGCTTGCCCACGAAGTCGATGACGATCATGTCGCCGTCCTTGGCCTTCACGGCCTTGCCGGTGCGCGGCTCATAGGTGCGGTTCTGCTTGCCAAGCTCGGCCAGGGCTTCGTCCACCTCGGCGTCGGACGGCTCGTACACCGGCCGCTTCAGTTCCAGGGTGGCGGGGTCCACGGGTTGGAAATCGGGCATCAGGTCGACCGCCAGCTCATAGGCCAGGTCCGCCTTGCCTTCGATCACCTGTCCGATGTCGCCCTCAGGCTTCAGGTCGGGCTCGCCCGCGGGGCGCAGGTTGTTGTCGGAGATGACCTTTTGCGTGGTCTCCGAAAGCGTCTGCTCCACCACCTCGCCCATCAGGGCCTTGCCGTACAGACGGCGCACGTGCGCGAGCGGCACCTTGCCCGGACGGAAGCCCTTGATGTTCAGGGTCGGCGTGATCTCGGCGATCCGCGCCTCCAGCTTTTCCGTCAGATCGGCGACCGGCACCGTTACACCATAAATCCGGCTCAGGCCTTCACCAGACTTTTCAACGATCTGCATCGACATTCTTAAGCTTCCGGTCAGCGCCGGGCGGCGTCCGTGCGCCAGCGCCTTTTCTCTAAGGGACGGACCCGCGCCGAGGCCGGCGCGGAAGGCGGCGACTTATGTCACGTGATCCCTGGGGCTCCAAGCCCAAAGCCTGGGCGCGGTCCCCGGCTCGCGGGCGCCGAACGCCGCCGTTCGTGGAGGAAGCCGTCTGAAATGACTTTGCTCGCCATCCAACTTCGATCAGCCTGTCGGCTGGCCCCGCGGTAGTTCGGTGCGCCGACGAAGGTTAGGTTCTAAGAGGTTGGCTTGAAAGGCGACGAGTGATGGAACCCCAGGCAGCGCAGGCCGCACCCAGCGGCCGTGAAGTCATTCAGACCTTCTTCGACCTGTTCGCCGAGAACAGGCTGGAAGAAGCCTTGGCGCTGCTGAGCGAGGACCTCGTCTGGACCATACCCGGGCGATCGAGCTTCTGTGGAACCTTCGGCAAATCGCAAATTGCCCACAACATCCTCGGCATCCGCGACATGATGGAAGGGAGTCCGCGTTACGAAGTGGTGGGAATGACCTGCGAAGGCTCCCGGGTCGCCGTGGAGGCCCGAAGTCATGCAAGGTTCAAGAACGGTACAATCTACGAAAATGGTTTCCACATGCTCTTGATCATCGAGAACGGGAAGATCGTCTCAGCGACGGAGTATATGGACACCGCTCATGCCGAAAAGGTTTTCGCGGACTTCGCATTCGCCAAGTGAACATCCTTGGACGTTCAGCAAATTCCGCCGCAACGAGGGAGGAACGATGATCAAGATGATGATGGCGCTGTCGGCCAAGCCAGGTCTGACGCTCGACGACTTCAAACGCTATTACGAGACCAAACACCTGCCCTTGGTGGCCCGTCTTTTCCCGCAGATCGCCGAACACACCCGCAACTACGTCACGGCGGATCAGTTTGGAGGGCCCCTGGGCTTCGACGTCCTGGTCGAGGTCACCTTCGCAGACGAAGCGAGCGCCTCGGCGCTCAACGCCCAGATGGAAAAGCCCGAGGTGCGGGACGCCATAGCGAAAGACGAAGAGAACTTCCTCGACCGTTCTCGAATTCGGATCTTCCCGGTCAATCAGACAACGACTCCGTTGGGCGCGTCCGCCAGCACCTAGGAAATCCGAGACGATCGATTGAAATTTCCACACTAAAACGGGAGGAGCGGCATGGGGAAGTTGGAGGGCAGGTCGGCGATCGTGACCGGCGCGGGATCGGGCCTTGGACGCGGCATCGCACTGCGCCTGGCGTCCGAAGGGGCGCAGGTGATCGCGGCTGACATCACCGACGCCGCCAAGGAGACCGCGGCCCTCGGCGGCGGCAAGATCCACGCGTTCAAGGGCGATATCTCAGACGCCAAGGCCGTGGAGACGCTCATCTCTGAGGCTGTGAAGCGCTTCGGCCGGCTCGACATCCTGTGCAACAACGCCGGGATCGCCTCGCAACTGGCCCCCCTGCACGAAGTCGAGGTCGAGGACTTCGATCGCGTGATCGCGGTGAACCTGCGCGGCGTGTTCCTGGGCATGAAGTTCGGGCTGGCGCAGATGGTCAAACAAGGCGGCGGCGTCATACTGAACACCGCTTCGGTCGGCAGCATGTACGCCTCACCGCTGATCGCGCCCTACAACGCCTCCAAGGGCGGCGTGGTCATGCTGACCAAACAAGCCGCCATCGACTACGCAGATAAGAACATTCGCGTGAACGCCGTCTGCCCCGCCACCGTGAACACGCCGATGGTGCAAGCGGCGCCTAAGGAGGTGGTTGACTCCCTCATCGCCCGCATCCCGATGGGACGCCTGGCGTCGATCGAAGACGTGGCCTCCATGGCCCTGTTCCTGGTGTCGGACGAAGCCTCGTTCCTGACCGGCGGAGCCTACCTTGTCGATGGCGGCTCGACGGCCTGACAATAGGGCGGTTTGGATCGTCTAAGCACAAGGCGGTCGCTCGCCGGCGGCCTTGGTGCGGACGAGAGGACTCGAGCCTCCACGCCTCACGGCGCTGGAACCTAAATCCAGCAGGTCCCACGCTCCACCTTAGGATCGCAGGCGCACACCGACCTTGTTGTGGGCGGCGGGGCCGATATACACCTGCCCCATTGCGGGCGTGGCGGAATTGGTAGACGCACTCGGTTTAGGTCCGAGCGCCTCGCGGCATGGGGGTTCGAGTCCCTCCGCCCGCACCACCCCCCTCCCCCCGCGCCGCCGACCGGCGTCGCCCGCGGCCAAGCGGAGGATGCGACGCTCTACCGGCCCAGGGGGAATCCCGCATCCCCATTCGCCCCACCGTCGGTCGTCGTCATCCCATCGTCCCGACCGCATCCGGCCAAGCCTGGCGGTCCAGCTGATCACGGGACTCTTTAGTCGTTTCCCAAGCTTGCCCCTCACGCTAAGGCTGTAATGCTACTACGCGCAACCGCTACGCTCGCATGATTAGCGGATTACACAGGTGCCGCGAGAGCACCTGCTTCAGGGGGGAATCACAAATGCTGAACGCATGCGAATTTCGGCTGGCCGTGGGCCATGCCCAGCCGGGCTCGACAAAGGATGCCCAGAGACCCTGGCTGAAGGCGTTGCTGGCGGGGACGGCCGCCGCCGCGCTGGCGGCGGCCCTGGCTCCCTCGACGGCTATGGCGCAGCCGGCCGCCGCGGCCGCGAAGGCCGCGTCCGAGATCGAAGCGGTGGTCGTGACCGCGCGGCGCCGGGAGGAAACGGCCCAAAGCGTCCCGCTCACGGTCTCGATCCTTGGCTCGGCCGAGTTGGCGCGCGCCGGCATCCAGGACCTGCACGCGATCGCGCAGAACGTGCCGGGCTTCAACGTCATGTCCATGGCGCGAAAGGACACCACCATCCTGCAGCTGCGCGGCCAGCGCAGCTTCGACGTCCGCCCCACCCAGGACGCACCGGTGGCGATCTATTTCAACGACGTCGTCATGACGCCGCAGACCGGCAGCAACATGGGCATCTACGACCTGCAGTCGGTTCAGGTGCTGAAGGGACCGCAAGGGACCCTGTTCGGCCGCAACACGACCGGCGGCGCCGTGCTCTTCACGCCGGTCAAGCCTGGCGACACGCACGAGGGGAACGTCACCGCCGGCTACGGCCGCTTCAATCGCATGCATCTGGAGGGCGGCGTCACGATGCCGATCAACGACCAGGCGTCGATGCGGATCAGCGGCCGCATCGTGCGGCAGGACGGCATCGGCGAAATCGTCTCGGGCGCGCTGCGCGGCTACGACCTCGGCGACGAGAAGTCGGAAAACGTCCGTGTCTCGCTGGTGCTCGGCGCCCATACCCGGCTGGAAAACTACACCATCGGCTATTACGATCACTATCGCAGCCATGGCCCGGCCATGCACCCCGTCTATCTGACGGGGGCGTCCCTGCTGTACAACGGAGGGCCGCCGTTTGGCCTTCCGGACATCCAGCAAGCTGTCGCGAGCAACCTCGGGAATTACTACGATACGAACTCCGAGGTCCGGAGCTTCGTCAATACGAAGGCGTTCGGCCTCAACAATACGACGACCTTCGATCTGGGCTCCTCCAGGTTCGGCGACCTGAAGATCAAGAACATCCTCGCCTATCGCGGGGTCCGGTCCGACGGCCTGATTGACTATGACGGGACCCCCGTGGGCCTGCTGACTTCCCCTCAGAACGGAAAGAACTCCGACCAGTTCTCTGAGGAGCTGCAGCTTCAGGGTTCGAACGACACCGCGCAGTGGGTCGTTGGCGGCTACTACTATCGGCTGAACGGCGACGATCCCACCGAGAACGTGATCGCGCTGCAGTTCCTCAACCCGGGCAATCCCTTCTCCACCTCCGGCAAGGTACGCAACACCTCCTATTCGCTGTACGGAGAAGTCACGACCAACCTCTCGTTCCTTGGCGACAGCGACGCCCTGCGCAAGCTGTCACTCACCCTGGGCGCCCGCGAGTCGTGGGACAAGCGCTACATGTTCGTCTATTCGAGACTGCGGATCGGCACGCCGAATGTTGTCTCGGCCATTCCGGCGGCGCTGCAGAACGTGCCCGACGGACGCACGGAGTTGAAGAGCTTCAGCGCCTTCACATACAACGCCACGCTCGACTACAAATTCGACTCCGGCAACATGATCTTCATCAGCCAGAAGCGGGGCTACCGTTCGGGCGGATTCAACATCGGCGCGACGAACGTGCTGGCGCAGTTCGCGCCCTTCCAGCCCGAGAAGATCGACCAGACCGAAGCGGGCATCAAGACAGAGACCCGGTTCGGCGACGGCATGATGCTTCGGGCGAATCTCACGGGCTTCTATTCGAAGTACAAGGGCATCCAGAGAAACGTCAGCGAGTTCAACGGCAACACCGTCACGACCTTCATCCTCAATGCGGGGAACGGAAGCGTGAAGGGGGCGGAAGCCGATGTCCTGTTCCGTCCGACGCCCTTCCTCGACCTCTCCGCGTTCGGGTCCTACACCAAGGCCGAGTACGACAACTTCCGGGACGCGGTGGCCAACTACACCGCCAACCGTTTCGCCTGGACGCCCAAGTGGACCGCCTCGGTCACGGCCAACCTCCATTTCCCCGTCGGCGACGACGGAGCGACCCTGTCGATCCAGGCCAACTACTATTACCAGTCCAAAATCTTCTTGGACGAGCGGACGCAGGCCACCGCCACCACCCTGGCCGGGGCGCCCGCCTACCCCGCCGCCTGGTATCCGTATCTGAGCCAGGGCGGCTACGGCCTGACCAATTTCCGGGTGAGCCTGGAAGACTTCGGCCGCAAGGGCCTGACCCTGTCGACCTACCTCAAGAACGCCTTCGACAAGCGCTATGTCACAGGCGGAGTGGTCGCCGCGGGATCCCTCGGCTTCATCAGCCGCATCTATGGCGACCCGCGGACCTGGGGCGTCGACGCCTCCTACCGCTTCTGACGCACGCCGACGGCGGGAGACGCAAGCGCACGACCTGCGCTTGCGTCTCTTCCACGGCGGCCAGAGCTTCTTCCACCGGCGAAAACCGGAGCTCGGCGGATCGAGGTTCCGCTGCTCTCCGCAGGAAACAGGGCCGAGGTCTGCCGCTTCTCGATGGCGATCGCCGCGCTGGGCGCGATCGCCCCGTCGATGCAAGGCTATCAACGCGGCGCCATGGTCACGACGGCGGCGGAGACCTTCCAGCCTTCCCGCTCGGCGTCGAATAAAGAGCATTTATATCTTTTTATTCAAATATTTGGTTGTATTTTCACAGGCAGCTGGGGCGAGGGACGACGCTGCTGAGCTGGGCGGCGGAGCACTGCCCCCGGGCCTGGACGACCCGGTGCAAACGCTCGCCGCCGCGCAGGCGGCGCTGGGCGGTTCGTCTGCGGGAAGGGACCGGGGTTAGGCGCGGACACGCCTGCGCCGGGGCGGCTCAGGCTCACCGCTGCGAATGACTTGATCCAGATCAAGCCGCTGTCGCGTATGCGTAATCCTTGGCGCGAGACGCTCACCCACGACCAGCACTGAACTTCACCCGCCGCTTCGGCTCGCAAGACGGAAGCCCGGCCTCCAAGGGGACCGGGCCCGGGCTCACCCTACCTATAGTTCCACTTGAAGGTCACGCCATAGGTGCGTGGAGCCTCCACCGCGCCATAGTCCGACGTGGGATTCGAAGTGCCCCAGGCGAAATAGCGCTCGTCTGTCAGGTTCTTGCCCCACACCCGCACGCCCCAGCGCCCATCGCGGGCGGTCCAGCCGATCGAGGTGTTCAGCAGGTCATATGACGGCTGGCGCAGCCGATTGTCCGGGTCCCAGCGGAAACCGCTGTTGTGGTACCACTTGCCGGAGAAAGCCACCTCGCCCGAAAGCGCCTCGAGGGTGTAGGTGAAGCCGGCCGCGAAGGTCAGCTTAGGCGCCTTTGGCAGACGGTTCCCGGCAAGGTTCAAGGGCGCGCCCGTCGGCGCGCCCGTCGCCGGGTCCAACACCTGGGTGACGGTGCAATTGCCCCCGAGCCCGTTGCCGTTCGGCAGATTGGGGCACGGCCCCGTCAGGAACGGCCGGTAGGACAGTCCGGTGTTGAACTCGCGGTACCGGGCGTCGAGGTATTCCGCCGAGAAGGTCAGGTTCAGGTTGTCCGTCGGCGCCGCCTCGATGTCGACGTCGATCCCGCGGTTGCGCGAACGGGCGGCGTTGTTGATCACCTGCGTCGACAGCGCGCCGACGACCGAGCGGACCTGCAAGTTCTTATGGTCGTACCAGAAGCCGCCGACGTTAACTCGTAGCCGCCGGTCGAAAAATTCGGTCTTGGCGCCGATTTCGTAGGCGTCGATGGTCTCCGGCGCGGCCGGGGCGGTGGTTGCCGGGACGGTGACGTTGAAGATCCCGCTTTTGAACCCGCGATTCCATGAGGCGTAGACCATCACGTCATCAGTGATGTCGTGATCGATCGCCGCCCGCCAGGTGAGCTTCGACCAGCTCTTGCTGTTCTGGGCCGTCGCCCCCCCGATAAGGCTCGCCGTCTCGCGTCGGTCCTTTGTGTAGCGCGCTCCGAGGGTCAGGCGGGTGGTGTCGGTGATCGGGGCGGTCGCCTGCCCGAAGCCGGCGTAGCTATGCGTGTCCTGCGCGTAGTGGATGCGGAGAGAGCGTGGAGCGAACACCGTGCCGTTGAACGTGCCGACCAGGTTGTTGTTGTGGTAGAGGTCGCGCAGGAAGAAGCCGCCGACGATCCATTTTATAGGCCCCTCGTCGGACGCTATGTGGACCTCCTGGGTCATCGTCTTCTGCGCTTGCGGGGAATAGATGAGCGAAGCCAGGCCGGTTGGGCCGCCTTGACCGCCGCTCTGGTTCACCGAGACGAAGGCCTCGGTTTCCGTGTAGCCCGTGATGCTCGCAAGCCTGATCGCCCCAACTTGGTGGACCGCCTTGAGGCTTAGGCTCCAGGTCTTGGAGCCGTCGCGCGGGTCATAGAAGGGGGCATAGATGTCGTAGCGGCTCCCGAAGCGGGTGCGGTTATCTGCGTTCAATGCACCCGGATAGACCACTATGCCGGTGCCGCTGTTGCCGTTGTCGCGTGAGAAGAAACCTGCAAGACGCACCTCTGTGGCCTGGGAAGGCGTCCACAGCAGGCTGCTCCGCAGGGCCCACTCGCTCTGCTTGAAGACCTCCTTGCCGGTGGACAGGTTCCGTCCCCAACCCTTGTCCTGAACCGAGCCGGAGAAGGCGATGTCTCCGGCCAGGTTGTCTGCGATCCGGTCTGTCGCGTAGAGGGCGCCGCTGAGGGTCTTATAGTTCGCCAGGCCCAGCTCGGCCTTCATCTCCGGTCGCTCGGACGGCTTGCGCGTCGTGATCTGGATGACTCCGCCGGTCGCGTTGCGGCCGAACAGGGTCCCTTGCGGCCCCTTCAGCACCGAGACCTGCTGGATGTTATTGAACGCGAACATGGTCGCGCCTTTGTTCGCCATATAGACGTCGTCGACGTAGACCGCCGTCGGGGCCTCGTCGCCGAGCGCGCCGAGGTTGGTCCCCACGCCGCGCAGCGTCGGCAGACCCGCCAGCAGGTTGCGGTTGAACTGCAGCCCCGGGATGACGCTCTGCAACTCCCGGGTGCCGGCGGTGCCCAGCGCCTCAAGCTTCTGGGCGGTGACCGCGGTCACCACGATAGGTACGGATTGCAGATTCTCGCCGCGACGCTGCGCAGTCACCACAATCTCTTCAACATGGGCGTCGGCCGCAGGCAGGGGCGGTGGTGGTGGGGGTGGCGGCGATTGCGCGGGCTCCGTGCTCACCTTCTCGAGCATGGCGACCCGCCTCGCGACCACGGGGCGGAGGTAGATCACGCCTTGCGGCGAGCGTGAGGCCTCGAAACCGGTTCCCTTGAGCAGCTCTCGAAGGGCGGCATCCGGCGTGTATTCACCCTTCAGCGCCCGACTGCGCTGCGAAGCTATCGCCTGATCGTCGATCAATACCTGCTGGCCGGTGCTCAGACCGTAGCTTTGCAGCGCACTGCGAAGGTCGTCGGCCGGTATGTCGAATCGCTGGCTCGGCTGGGGGGCGGCCAGCGCGGGCGCGGCCGCCAGCAATGCGAGCAGCGACGCGGACGCGCCGCCCGCCCATTTGGAAATTCTCATCTAGCCCCCCTTCTCTCGTGCGGCTGTATCGCCCCACTGAAAGAGAGAACGGCCGGGCCTGGAAAACCCACATCAGCCGAATAGGAATTTCTAGCCCGCGGCGCTCACTTCGACGCGGCTCCCGCTGCGCCGGACGCGGACGTCCGGATACAGGGTGTGGAGCGCGTCGACGAAGCCGTCGACGTTGCCTACCACGAAGATCCCGCTCACCCGGCGGCCGCGGAGACTCTCGCCCGACACCACCAGGTCCACCTGGCGTCCCCGGCTGACGGCCTGTGCGACCCGCGCCAACGTCTCGCCCTTGAACACGACGCGCCCCTCCTCCCACGCGCCGGCTTCAGCCGGGTCGAAGGCCCGGACGATGGGACGCCGACCGGCGGTGGCGACGAACTGCTGGCCCGGCCTCAGGGCCGCGACCGGCGCCACGTTCGTCTGGGACGTCAGGCCGAACCAGTCGCGCCTGGGCGTGACGACACCCACCACCACGCCGCCTTCCGTCAGGCTGGCCATGACGCGACCTTGGTCCTGTTGCACATAGAAGCTCGTGCCCGTCGCCCTGACCTCCACGTTTCCGGCGCGGACCAGGAACGGGCGCCGCGCGGCCTGGGGCAGATGGGCCACGTCGAACCGCGCCTGGCCCTGCAACAGCGTGACCCGTCGGGCGCCGCGCTCCATCCGCACGACGACGACGGCGCCGCGGTCGAGCTTGACCGTCGAACCGTCGGCGAGTTTCACAGCGCGGATAGCCGCTGGCGGCGCCTCCAGTCGGAGCGGCTGGGCCGAGGGCGGCGACCAGAACAGGATGGCGACAGCCAAGCACGCCCCCACAGCGCAGACCGACGCCGCCAGGGCGAGGCCGCGCCCAACCTGTCGGTCGCCCCAGGCGGAAAATGGCCGTCGCGGCTTGGGATCGGGGGCGAGCGACGCACAAGCCGCCTCGCGCCAAGCCATCATCTGGTCGTGTCCGCGCAAAGCGCCGATCGAGCTCCAAGCCTGCTCCAGCCGAGCCGCCAAGGCTGACCTCTCCGC
>Ga0163163_10000700_pt1 | contig 28457 bp, 10 predicted proteins | sample S65metaG_FD_119766 | JGI IMG/M metagenome (GOLD analysis project Ga0163163, IMG submission 119766) | Switchgrass rhizosphere microbial communities from Kellogg Biological Station, Michigan, USA - S6-5 metaG | ecosystem: Host-associated > Plants > Roots > Rhizosphere > Soil | place: USA...
AGCACAACAGACAACACTGGAAAATCTGGCCGCCTGGTTACCCGCCGGTGGTGTGCTGACGGGTGGCGGTGAACCCGAACGCATCACCGGTCGTTTTGTGACCGCGAGTTTTTTCCCGACCTTAGGCGCCAGACCACACCTTGGACGCTTCTTTACTGATCAAGAGGACAGGCCAGGTGACGATCGGGCGATCGTTTTGGGTCAGGGTTTATGGCAACGCAGATTTGGTGGCAATGCTGAAATCATTGGCAAAGCTATTCAGTACAACGGAGAAAGTTGGACAGTAGTAGGTGTGCTCCCCGCTAACTTCGATTTCTACGGAATAGCAAATGCCAACAATGATTTCTTCATTCCATTAGGCCACATAAGTGATCAGGAATACATGCGCGACCGATCTTCGCACACGGTTTCTGTTACGGCGAGAATGAAGCGCGGAGTGACGCTTGAGCAGGTGCAACATGATTTCAAGGCGATTGCCAACCGCCTAGCGTCTCAGTACCCCGAATCGAATTCGGAAAACTCTGTTGCCATCACTTCATTGCTTAATGATTACGTTGGCGATATTCGGCAAGCCTTGTTCATTGTATTTTGTGCTGTTGGCTTACTCCTTCTCATCGCGTGCGCGAATGTTGCAAACCTACTTTTGGCACGGGCAACAAGTCGAAGACGAGAAGTCGCTATTCGCTTTGCCATGGGTGCCAGTCGCTGGCGCATCGTAAGACAGATGTTGACCGAGAGTTTGCTCCTCGCGATCGCCGGAGGAGTTCTCGGGTTATTAATTGCGACCTGGGGAATTAGTGTCCTCATTAAACTAAACCCTGATGCTTTGTATAGAACCGAAGAGATCAATGTAGACCCGCGCGTACTGCTATTTTCGCTTGCCGTCACCCTCCTAACTGGATTGATCTTTGGTTTGGCTCCGGCCTTACAGACATCCAAACTCGACATCCAGGAGAATCTGAAAGAAAGCGCGCTGAACAGTACGGGAGGACGCAAGTCGCACAGGCTTACCGGACTCTTCGTTGTTGCTGAGCTGGCCCTGTCGGTAGTGCTTCTCGTTGGTGCTGGCTTATTGGTTCGAAGTTTCCAGCAGTTGATGTTAGTCCGCCCTGGTTTTGATTCCAACAATGTTCTGACCTTACGACTTCGCCTGACTGATTCGAAATACACCGACATTTCGAAGATCACCGCTTTTCACAACAGCGTTTTGAAGGGAACTGCAGCATTACCAGGAGTTGAAAAGGTAAGTCTGGCAACCGGATTTCCGCTTGGACCAGGAGATGAAACCAACTACCAGGTAGAAGGTGAGCCTGAGTCAGGTCGAGCAGCGAATTGGCCTGTAGCGGTTTTACAGTCTGTTGGTGAGCAGTACTACGAAACTCTGGGCATTGGTCTTTTGGCTGGTCGTTATTTCAGTGAACACGACACAGCGGAGACGTCTCAAGTTGTCATTGTTGACGACACATTTGTACGTCGTCACTTTGCCGGGGAGACAAGTAAGGCGATTGGAGAGAGGTTGCGTTTCGGTGGAGATGACCAGCCGTGGCGAGAAATTGTGGGGGTAGTAAATCATGTTCGACATAACGGGTTCGAAGAAGAGGGACGCGCTGGGATCTATCGACCTTTGGCCCAGATGAATGCGAAGTGGAGAACTAACAGATCGCGCGCGCTGGACATGATCGTTAAAACGTCTACGGCGCCGGAGTCTTTAATTGGCCCTATTAAGGGAGTAGTGCAGGGTATTGATCGCGATCAGCCGTTGGCGAATGTGCGAACGATGCGCTCTCGTGTCGATGAGACGTTGGCACCACGCCGTTTCACACTTTGGATTCTGGGAGTATTCGCGTTGCTTGCTTTTGTGCTTGGTGGAATCGGGCTTTATGGGGTCATGGCCTATCACGTGACTCAAAGGACGCGCGAGATTGGGATTCGTATGGCGCTTGGTGCTCAGCGTGCAAATGTTTGGCGACTCATTATCAAACAAGGAATTACTTTGGCGCTTCTCGCAGTGACGGTCGGACTCGGAGCTTCGTGGGTACTTACTCGTTTGATGAAGAGTCTTCTATTTGGGGTGAGCCCAACGGATCCAATTGCTTTTTTGTTGCCTCCAGTGATGTTGACGGCAATTGCGCTTATCGCTTGTTCCCTGCCGGCACGACGCGCAACGAGCGTGGATCCTTTGGTCGCGCTGAGATATGAATGAGTGGCACAGACTTTATTCTGTGGCGGTTGCACTCTGAGTGCTTGGAATTGAAAGGGACACAGACTGAAGTCTGTGCCATGTGAATATGGACACATTACTCCGAGACATTCGCTATGGCGCTCGCGGCTTGTTGAAGCGGCCGGCGTTTACGGCAATTGCTTTGATTGCCCTCGCACTCGGCATCGGTGCAAACACCGCAATCTTTAGTCTGGTCAACGCCGTGTTGGTTCAGCCGTTGCCATTTGCCCAACCCGATCGACTCGTGTGGATGTGGGGAAACATTCGCCAGGGTGGCAATCGCGCCAGTGTTTCTCCACTAGACTTCCTTGATTATCGGCGACAGAACACCACCTTCGAACAATTTGCCGCGACGTTTTCAATTCCTATTCCGCTAAATCTAACGGGCAATGGCGAACCGGAACGTCTGACTTCAGCTGGTGTCACCGGAAATTACTTTGACGCTCTTGGTGTGAAACCGGCGCTCGGCCGAACCTTTGTTATCGACAATGAAAAACCCGGAAACGATCAGGTTGCTGTCTTGAGCTACGCACTTTGGCAAAGACGTTTCGGCGGCGATCCAAACATCGTAAACAAGACAGTCATGCTCGATGGGAAGTCATGTCTCGTACTTGGTGTAATGCAAAAAGATTTTAATTTCCCGCAAGGAACCGAGCTCTGGGTTCCAATGAATTTTGATCAGTCGCCTGGAATGAAGCAACGCAAAGCTCATTTCCTCCGACCGATCGGCCGTCTCAAACCAGGCGTAACCATTGCCCAGGCGCAGGCCGACACCGATGCAATTGCTCGCACTCTCGAGAAGCTTTATCCAGACACAAACACAGGATGGAATCTCCGTCTGGTAAGTCTGCGCGATCAACTCATCGGCAACACTAAACCCACCTTGTTCATACTGCTCGGTGCCGTCGGATTCGTGCTGCTCATTGCCTGCGCAAACGTCGCAAACCTCCTGCTCGTCAGAGCGGCTGCTCGTCAAAAAGAGATTGCTTTGCGCACGGCATTAGGTGCCAGTCGAATGCGCATCGTGCGTCAGATGATTACCGAGAGTGTTCTGCTCGCATTGGTTGGAGGCGCAATCGGAGCGTTTCTGGCCAACTGGGGCGTCGAACTTCTGGTTGCGGTTAGCGGCAACAATCTTCCTCCCACGGCTAACGTTCGCATCGATGCGACGGTGCTTGGTTTCACATTGATTGTTTCAATCGTGACTGGCGTCTTGTTCGGTTTAGCCCCGGCCCTGCGAACGATGAAGCTCAACCTTTGTGACTCACTTAAAGAAGGCGGTCGCAGTGTTGGCGAAGGAGTACAACGTAACCTTACACGGAGCGTTCTTATTGTAGTGGAGAGTGCAGTAGCTGTTGTGCTTCTCGTGGGGGCAGGTTTGCTGATCCGAAGTCTGGTTCGTTTGCAAAACGTCAGTCCGGGTTTTGATTCCCACAATGTCCTTACGATGCGAATCGATCTGCCAGAGGACAAGTATTCAAATCCTGAAAAGACTACCGGCTTCTTTCAGCAATTGGAGACGCGCATAAGTGGCCTCCCCGGAGTGGAAAGTGTTGGCCTGATCAGTGAGCTTCCACTCAGCGGACAACCCAATGACATGCCTTACACGGTAGAAGGTCGCCCACCGTCCGGTCCTGAAGATGGTTTCGATGATGATTTCCGGCGTGTCAATACTCAATACTTCCGAGCGATGAAGATTCCTCTTCTGCGCGGTCGAAATTTCACTGAGCAGGAAGTAAGCAAAGAAGCAAAGGTTGTCCTCATCAGCGACCTGCTCGCCAAACACGTCTTTCCCAACGAAGAACCGATTGGTCATCGTCTCGTGATGGGAATGCACGGCGACGCTTTTGAAATTATTGGTGTGGTCGGGGACATCAGGCACCACTCCCTCGAGATTGCCCCTTTACCTGCGATGTACATGCCTACCTTAGAAGGCAACTGGATGAACCTCGTAATCCGCGCAGAGAGCGATCCCACAAATTTAGCAGCAGCGGTCCGGAGAGAAGTGAAAGCGATTGATTCTGATCAACCAGTGGCAGCCGTGAAAACTATGGACGAATGGATGAGTACGTCCGTTGCTGGACCTCGTTACAGGACGTCGGTACTCGGACTCTTCGCGTTAGTAGCTCTGATTCTTGCTTCAACCGGAATTTACGGCGTGATGTCGTATTCGGTTACACAGAGAACTCACGAGATTGGTGTGCGAATGGCGTTGGGTGCGCGACGACTCGATGTACTAAAGCTTGTTGTTCGCCAGGGAATGAGTTTGGTTGGAGTTGGAGTTTTCATCGGACTGATCGCAGCGTTTGCTTTGACGCGCGTGATGTCGAGTTTGCTTTTCGAGGTCACGCCAAAGGATCCGTTGACGTTTACAGGTGTGGCCGTGTTTTTGGCGTTAATTGCGCTGTTTGCCTGCTACATTCCGGCGCGCAGAGCAACGAAAGTCGATCCGTTGGTGGCGCTCAGATATGAATAGTGGCACAGACTTCAGTCTGTGCTGTTTGAATCGAACGAACTTTGAACGGAAGTACACAGACTGAAGTCTGTGCCACTTGTAACGGCTATGCACACAATTCTCAAAGATCTTCGCTACGGCCTGCACATGATGGTAAAGCAGCCCTGGTTCACGATTGTAACTGTGTTGACTCTTGGGTTAGGCATAGGCGCCAATAGTGCAATCTTCAGCATAGTCAACTCGCTACTGTTGAACCCGCTGCCATATCGCGATTCTGATCGACTAGCGATTATTTGGAGTCACTCACCCGGAGCAAATGTAGATAAGGATTGGCCCTCGCCCGGCCAGTTTGAAGCAATAAAAGCCAATTCAACTGTCTTTGAAGACATTGCCATCGTTCATGGCCGCAGTCTGAATGTAGGCGGACTCAGCAACCCAACGCGTGCTGGCGCAATCGCCGCTTCATCAAATCTGCTCCCACTTCTAGGTGCGAAGCCTCTCATGGGTCGTCTCTTTCTGCCCGAAGAAAACTCACCTGACCGACCCCACACAGTAATTCTAAGCAACGCCTTTTGGCGCCGTGAGTTTGGAGGAAACGCGAACGTACTGCAGAACACACTTCTGCTTAATGGTGAGAAGTACGAAATAGTTGGTGTCATGCCCGCTGAATTCTCGCTGAGTTTTGAAGTTGTACCAACGGTTGCTTCGATCCCCGAGCCAGACCTGTTTTTGCCTCTCCCGATGAATGCCAAACAGAAGCAGGAACAGGGAGATGAGAATTACAACCTGGTGGCGCGACTCAAACCTGGTGCCTCAATCGCTCAGGCACAGAGCGAGTTGGACATAGCAACCAAACGGCTGGCGGAACAGTTTCCCGATCGATATCCAGCTACTCGTCGCTTCAGCTTCAGCGTTAAGCCGCTTCTCGAACAAGTAGTTGGTGATGTTCGTCGTCCGCTCATTGTGTTGTTGGTAGCGGTCGGCTGCGTCCTGCTAATTGCTTGCGCGAATGTAGCCAATCTTCTGCTGACGCGGGCCACCGTACGCGAGCGCGAGATAGCCATTCGGAGCGCACTGGGGGCTGCCCGTATCCGCCTGATTCGTCAATTGCTGACTGAGAGTGTGCTGCTCTCCGTTGTTGGTGGAGTGGTCGGACTGGTGCTCGCTTACTGGTTGTTGGATGTGTTGAGTTGGCTTGGGCCGAGCAACATCCCTCGTCTTCCAGCCATTCATATGGACGGCCGTGTCCTGGCTTTTAATTCCGCTATTGCCGTGCTGACCGGGATTCTCTTTGGCATGGCCCCAGCGCTGCGAACTTCAAAACTGAATTTGAGTGAAGCTCTAAAGGAAGGCGCTCGGAATGTCGCCGGTGGTCGTCATGATCGACTGCGGAAGCTCCTCGTCATTTCAGAGGTGGCGCTCTCGTTGGTCTTGTTGATCAGCGCTGGTCTCTTGATTCGCAGTTTCATCAGTGTCGAGCGAGTGAATCCTGGATTCAACGCACAGAACGTCTTGGGAATGCGGTTGTCCGTGGCCGGCACAAGTTACAAAGGCGAGCGTCGCGAGATCTTTTATCGCGAGTTGTTGGAGCGCGTACACCGTTTACCAGGTGTTACATCGGCTGGCATTGCTGACAATTTGCCGCTAAGCGGAGGGATCGGGTGGGGAAGTATTTCCATTGAGGGATATCAACCTTCGGCAGGGCAGGAAATGATTCAGTCCGATATTCGCGTTGCAGGCGTCGGCTACTTCGAAACTATGGAGGTTCCGGTTATCAAGGGTCGTTTGTTCGACGAACACGACACCGAGAAGTCCTTACCGGTAATCGTCATTGACGAGAAGATGGCGCGGAACTATTGGCCCAACAGCAATCCAGTTGGGAGCCGAATTAAATTTGGTCGCGCCGATTCTGAGGATCCCTGGATGACAGTCGTTGGTGTTGTCGGAAGCGTCAAACAATACGATCTGGAGAGTGAATCACGTGTGACGCTGTACTTGCCGACGGCACAAGCACTCGGCGGCACCATGTATCTCGTTGCACGTACCAGTGTCGCACCGTCAAGTCTGGCAGCGAGTATCACCTCTGAAGTGCGATCGCTCGATCCGAACATTCCCATTTTTGATGTCAAGACAATGGACCAGCGTCTTTCGGAGTCATTGGCCCGCCGGCGCTTTGCAATGCTGGCGCTCGGTGTGTTTGCGGGTTTCGCTTTACTGCTGGCGCTTGTCGGTATCTACGGTTTGATCTCTTACTCCGTCGCGCAACGCACCAGTGAACTGGGTATCCGTCTGGCGCTTGGAGCCCGTCAGATTGATGTGTTGCGACTCGTTTTGTCAGCTGGTTTGAAATTGGCTCTGATTGGAATTGCCGTTGGGCTAGTTCTGTCATTTGCAGTCACGCGATTTCTGTCGAGCTTACTTTTCGGGGTGCGCGCTACAGATCTCTTTACGTTCAGTGCGTTATCAATCTTGCTCATCGTGGTGAGCTTGATAGCGTGCTACATCCCAGCCCGACGCGCGACTAAGGTCGATCCGCTGGTGGCGCTTAGATATGAATAAAGAATTTCAGATCTCAGATCGCAGATCTCAGATTGGTTTGCGAAGCGCGTCCTCAAACATCTGAGATCTGAAATTTGAGATCTGAGATCAAAGGATTAATGATGATGCACACAGTTTTTCAGGATCTACGTTACGCGGCCCGCATGCTGAAAAACCGACCGGGTTTTACCTTGGTTGCGGTGATAACTTTGAGTCTCGGCATCGGCGCCAACACCGCGATTTTTAGTGTGGTAAATGCGGTCGTCCTAAACCCACTTCCATTCCCGCACCCCGAACAGATCGTGCTCGTACGCGATGACCTTTCCGGCCGTCAACTTGAGGATATCGGCTTGTCGGTTGATGAACTGAAAGACTTCCAGGAACGTTCCGGAGTCTTTGATCAGATTTCCGCAGTCTGGTCAGTCGATGCAAACCTCACCGGTTCGGATCGTCCGGAACGAGTGGAACTACTCGCCGTAAGTCCTAACTACTTTTCCTTGCTGGGTGCCAGTGCGCAGCTTGGCCGCGTGTTTGGGCCACAGGACCAGGCCCAGGGATTTGCCGAAGGCATCGTGATCAGCGACGGACTCTGGCATCGCTTGTTTGGCGCAGATCCAAATGTGCTGGGCCGCAAAGTTTACGCCGATACGGACGCCTACACAGTCATTGGTGTAATGCCTAAAGGATTTCGCCACCCCGGCAAGACATTGCGCAATGAAGTCGATATGTGGGGCACAGCCGGTTTTGCCGCGAACCCTTTCCCAAATCCACCCGTTCGTGGTCAACGCTTGCTGCCCGGAGCCATTGGTCGGCTGAAGGACGGTCTCACGGTTGAGCAAGCACAAGCCAAACTCGATGCCTTCACCGCTGAACTAAAGAACCAGTTTCCCAAAGACTACCCGTCCGAGCTTGGCTGGACAGTACGTCTGTTGCCGGCTCGCGAAGCGCTTGTTGGAAATGTGCAAAGAACTCTGATGGTGCTACTCGGTGCCGTCGGACTTGTTCTGCTTATCGGGTGCGTCAATATCGCGAACCTCTTACTTGCTCGTGCGTCTGGTCGACGACGTGAGATGGCAATTCGTTTGGCGCTTGGTGCTGGTCGAAAACGTTTAATAGCCCAACTTCTAACCGAAAGTTTGTTGTTGTCATTCGTAGGGGGAGCAATTGCACTCATCGTTGTCGCATCAACGATGAAGCTTCTTATCGGATTCCTGCCACCCGAGATGCCACGTCTAAATGAAGTTGGGATCAGCGCGCCTGTACTTGGATTTGTCTTTCTGATCTCAACTATTACTGGATTGCTCTTTGGTTTGGTGCCGGCGCTCCAAACCTCGCGCCCGGAAATCGTCGGCAACTTGAAAGAAGGAACCCTTGGATCGGGAACAGGCGTAAGCCATCAACACTTCCGAAGCGGTTTAGTAATTGTCGAATTCGCATTATCACTGGTCTTGATGATTGCGGCTGGATTGCTGTTGCGATCGTTTGGGCGCTTGCTGGAAGTGAATCCAGGTTTTGATGCAAAGAATGTCTTGCTGGCGCGAATCTGGTTGCCGGTTCCAAACAATCCAGAGAAGGATCCCTATCGCGATCCAGTGAAGCGCGCAGGTTTCATAAAAGAGGTTCTCCAACGTGCATCTACTTTGCCGGGTGTTCGCTATGCAGCGATCAGTGCCGGCAATGGCGTACCACTTCTTGGCCCACACAATTCGAATGGCTTCACGATTGAAGACCAGGCAAGTGCTGACAACACTGTGCCAACTGCACAAGGCAACTCTGTCAGTCCGGATTTCTTTAACGCGCTTCGGATTCCACTAATTCGCGGCAGAGTGTTCACCGCCGGCGATGATCAAGGCGCCGCGAACGTCATGGTAGTCGACGAAGCATTCGGCAAAAGATATTTCGCAAATCAGGATCCAGTTGGGCATCGTCTCAAGCCGGGAGGACGCGCCTCAAACGCTCCGTGGTTTACGGTGATTGGTGTTGTTGGAAACGTCAAGTCCGATGGTTTTGATCAACCGGATCAGCCGCACGTCTATATCCCTATTTTTCAAAGACCAGGCTACGCGATGGCTGTTTACCTGCAAACTGATCTGGATCCGATGATTGTCGCGAAAACACTTCGCGAGCAAGTCCAGGCCGTCGATCCAAATCTGCCCGTGTTTGGCGAACGCTCGATGGAGTCAGTTGTCTCGGAATCGCTCGGACAAAGGCGTTTCGCGATGCAGGTGGTCGCGTTGTTTGGCGTGCTCGCGCTGTTGTTGGCGAGCATTGGTATCTACGGTGTGATGGCTTACTCGGTCAATCAACGAACTCGAGAGATTGGTATTCGAGTCGCGCTTGGTGCATCGACAGGAGCCATCATGGGTTGGGTGCTGCGACAAGGTTTGGTCCTGATCGTAGTCGGAGTGTCGACAGGTCTCCTGGCTGCGTTCGGTTTGATGCGACTTCTAAGGAGTTTGTTATTCGGCGTGGCCGCGACTGACCTTGTGACTTATGCCGCCCTGGCTGCCGTCCTCGCCGTTGTTGCATTAGTGGCTTGTTACATCCCTGCGCGCCGCGCGACGAGAATAGATCCGTTGATAGCGCTCAGGCATGAATAATCTCAGATTTCAGATCTCAGGATCTCAGATGAGGGAACGAAGAACCAAGAACTAAAGACGAAGCTCAAAGGTCCAAGACTATGAAAAACATCTGGCAAGACGTCCGCTACGGCAGCCGCATGTTGGCTAAGAACCCAGCCTTTACCGTGCTAGCTGTGTTTACTCTTGCTCTTGGAATTGGTGCGAACACGGCGATCTTCAGTGTCGTGAACGCCGTGCTCCTGCGTTCGCTGCCTTATGCGAAGGCGAACGAACTAGTAACCATTTTCATGAGTTCTCGCGGCGACGAACCTGAGTCGCACTTCCCGTACGCTCCAGCGCCCTACCTCAATCTCAGAGCGAACAATAACTCGTTCAGCGACATTGCTGCTCTAAGTAACAAAGGATGGCCCGTAAATCTAACTGAAGAAGGTGAGCCGGAGCGACTACAGGGCTTCCAGGTATCTGGAAACCTGTTCTCGGTGCTCGGCATCAATGCGGACCTGGGCCGGACGTTTTCCTCTGGGGAGGATCAACCCGGAGTGAATCATGTGGTTGTGGTGAGCAACGACTTTTGGCAGCGGCGCCTTGGTGGTAATCGAAATGTAATCGGCAAGCAGCTCACACTCAATGGTGAGCGATACAGCATCATCGGCATCATGCCTGCCGACTTTCGTTTCTATGCCAAGACTGATGTTTGGACTCCCCTGGTGTTTGATCCGAAAGAGCAGAATGAACGCCGTTCAAATTACCTCGAACTAATTGGACGTCTTAAGCCCGGAGTTTCAATCGCAAAAGCGGCTAGTGAGGCCGATCAGATCACCAGAAATTTTTACAGTGACCCGAAGTCCGAAATTCACACATTGTTGCGTCCTCCGCAGAGTTTGATCGCTCAAGAAGTGAAGCCAATGCTGTTTCTGCTGCTCTCGGCTGTTGGCTTCGTGTTGCTGATCGCTTGCGTAAACATGGCGAATCTTACATTGGCACGTGGCATCCTCAGGCGCAGAGAACTGGCGGTGCGAACTGCGCTGGGAGCGAGTAGATTTCGAGTCATCCGGCAATTGTTGATCGAAAGCGCTTTGCTTGCGCTCGCCGGTGGCGTGGTTGGCCTGCTCCTGGCAAATTGGGTCATCCGGTTTCTGATTGCTGGTTTGCCTGAGTATATCGCTGATGCAAATTCTCACGTAGGCCTTTTAAAAATCGATACAACGGCCCTGGTCTTCACACTCGCGCTTTCTTTATTGACCACAATTCTATTTGCGCTTGCACCTGCCATTCAGTTGTCACGTTTTGATCTAAATCGGGAGTTGAAAGAGAGCAACAGATCTTCATCGGTAACCAGGAATCGTTTCCGTTCAGCACTCGTCGTCACTGAAGTAACGCTGGCGATGATCAGTTTGGTTGGTGCTGGCCTGATGATTAAGAGTTTGTGGAAACTGGTGCACGTGAATCCGGGCTATGAACCCAATGGCGTTCTGACTGCGCGGATTGATCCTGCAGCGGACCGCTACAAAGATGCTGCACTTGATGCTTTCTATAAAGGACTATTGGAGCGCGTCGGAAGGATTCCGGGGATTTCCGACGTTGGAATCATCAACACCCTAAACGCCTCCACCAACTATTCAGTCGCTGAACATCCTCCGGTTCCAACAGAGCGTCAGGAATCGGTGCAGATGAACCAGGTTAGTGCCAACTACCTTAAGGCGATGGGAATTCCATTGCTTGCCGGTCGAGTCTTCGATGATCGCGACGTTAAAGGCGCTCCGAGGGTGATCATCATTGACCAGAGTCTTGCTCACAAAGAGTTTCCTTCCGAGAACCCGATTGGTAAGCACCTCAATTTTGGGAATGAATCATGGGAGATTGTTGGCGTTGCTGGCGGCGCTCGTTACTGGGGACTAAACGGTCCTCCCGTCCCGCAAATGTATTTCTCCTATCACCAAAAGAATTGGGGATCGATGGAACTGGTGATGCGCACTCATTATGCGGACCCGATGCGGTTGGCGAATGCCGTACGTGGTGAACTCGCAGCTATTGATAGGAATCAACCAATCCATACTTTTAAGACTCTGCAGGCGACAGTTTCTGAACTTGTGGCCCCGCAACGATTCAGTACGTTACTACTGGCGAGTTTTGCAGGTCTTTCCGCGTTGTTATCGGCGATCGGTATTTATGGTGTCATCTCTTACTCGGTTAGCCAGGGTATGCGCGACATCGGCTTGCGAATGGCGCTTGGTGCTCAACGTCGAGATGTGCTTCGCCTTGTGCTGAGGCACGGGATGTTGTTGACCGTCGTTGGCATCCTGCTCGGCCTGGCTGGGTCATACGCTTTGACACGATTGATGACGACGCTTCTTTTTGAAGTGAAACCAACCGACGCGATTACCTACGTCGCAGTGTCGTTCGCTTTGATTTTGATTGCACTGATTGCTTGTTACATCCCAGCGCGACGGGCGACGAGGATAGATCCTTTAGTTGCGCTGCGGACTGAGTAGGACGGCCTATGAGCTTTGAGCTTTGAACTTTGTGCTTTGTACCTGAGTTTCATGCGAACAATGCACGAAGTGCAAAGTAAGCACAAAGCACAAAGAACGAAGTACAAAGCACAAAGTACCAAGCACAAATCCAAGGGGGAGGACTAAATACCATGCTTAACGACTTTCGCTTCGGCTTTCGAATGTTACTTAAGAATCCTGCGTTCACTGCAGTCGCGGTGCTCTCGCTGGCGCTTGGTATCGGGGCGAATACCGCAATCTTCCAGTTGCTCAATGCAGTGCGGTTGAAGACTCTTCCAATCCGCGATGCGCAACAGTTGGCCCAGGTGAGGATGCGTGAGAGCGATGTTGAACTCACCCGGGGAAATAAAGCGTTCATGCGCTATTCGCCCATTACCAATCCACTGTGGGAGCAGGTTCGTGATCACCAGCAAGGATTTTCCGGCATCGCTGCCTGGGGAATGAGTGGATTCAATCTGGCCCAGGGCGGCGAAATGAAGCCCGCGCGTGGTCTATGGGTTAGCGGCGATTTCTTTAATGTTCTCGGTGTTCAGCCCGAACTCGGCCGTCTATTTAATCAGTCAGATGATCAGCGTGGATGTACTGCACCCGGCGTCGTTATTAGTCATGGCTTTTGGCAAAGTGAATTCGGCGGTGTTGCCGATGTAGTTGGACGTAAAGTCACGCTCTCAGATCACCCGCTTTCAGTCATCGGTGTTACGCCTCCAGGTTTTTTCGGTCTTGAGGTTGGTAAGTCATTTGATGTAGCTCTCCCTATCTGCGCCGATCCTATCTTCTCAGGAACAAATCAGAGACTCGACTCCGGCACAAATTGGTGGCTTATGGTTACAGGCCGACTTAAGCCGGGCTGGTCCATCGAACAGGCAAGTTCTCAAATAAGCTCAACGTCAGCGTCGATGTTTCAGCAGACACTTCCTTCCGACTATCCGAAACCAAGCGTTAACGATTATCTCAACTCACAGCTCGTGGTTGTTGACGGCTCGTCTGGATATTCGCTGCTTCGACAAAACTATGAGCGTCCGCTCTGGTTGTTGCTGGCCATCGCGGGGTTGGTGCTTCTGATTACGTGCGCCAACCTCGCGAACTTGTTGCTGGCACGCGCCAACACTCGCGAGCGAGAGATTGCGGTTCGCCTTGCTGTTGGTGCTTCTCGTTTACGAATTGCGAGGCAGTTATTGATTGAGACCGTCTTACTCGCAGCGATTGGAACAGCAATCGGCGCGGGTTTCGCACAAGCGTTAAGCAGACTACTCGTCAAGTCGATTGGATCAACCAACAACATTGTCTTTCTAGACGTCACTCCAGACTTTAGAGTGTTGGGTTTTGCCGCGGCAGTGGCGGCACTAACTTGTATCTGCTTCGGCCTGACTCCGGCTCTTCGAGCTACACGAATCAGTCCGGGTGCAGCCATGAAGGTCGCTGGACGTGGACTGACTGCCGGGCGTGAGCGATTCAGCATTAGACGTGGTCTGGTTGTGGTTCAAGTAGCACTCTCGCTCGTTCTTGTTGCCGGCGCGCTTCTTTTTACTCGGAGTTTGAACAAGCTTCTCACGCTCGACGCCGGATTCAAGCAAGACAACCTTCTCGTAACGAGTCTCGGTTTCAGTCGATTGAAGATTGAGCCGTTACAAAGGCTCGCATTCAGAGGTGAATTGCTTGAACGAATCAAGAACGTTCCCGGCGTCGATGACGCGACGGAGATGGACACGTTACCGCTGACTGGCGGAGGCAGAGGTAACAACGTCTGGTTGGAAGGTAGAACTCCAGAAGACCGCATAGGGTGTTCGTTCAACCGCATCGGCGTTGATTATCTGAAAACTTTACAGATCCCTTTGCTAACTGGTCGGTCTTTTGGTTCGAACGATTCCATCAACGCACCTCAAGTAGCAATCATCAATCAGACACTCGCGCGAATGTTGCACGAGACCAATCCGGTTGGAAAACGTCTCGTAGTCGAAGCCACGCCTGGTGCGCCTGAAACTTATTTTGAAATTATCGGCATGGCCCGTGACGCGAAGTTTGAAGATCTTCGCGAACAGGATCTGCCAGTCGTCTACCTGGTGAGCACACAGGATCCGTTTCCTTCAACCGGCCGACGATATCTCATTCGCTCAAGTCTTCCACCTGCGGCAATAACCGCAGCCGTTAATCGCAGTCTAATGGGATTCAATCCCGGACTCGATGTGAGCTTCCAGGTGTTTAAAACAATGGTCCAGGAGTCACTCCTCCGCGAGCGACTGATGGCAACGCTCTCAGGGTTCTTTGGCGTGTTGGCGTTGTTGTTGGCGAGCATCGGGCTCTACGGACTGTTGTCTTATGGCGTGACGAGCAGGACGAACGAGATTGGCATTCGCATGGCGTTAGGCGCGCAGACCAGGAACGTCATGTTGTTGATCTTAAAAGAAGCGGTGTTGCTGGTCCTTGTTGGCGTTGCTGTCGGCGTGCCTGTGGTGATTTATGTCTCTCGTTTTGCCGAGAGCTTATTGTTCGAACTTTCGCCGAATGATCCGGTGTCGTTGGTGCTGGCGAGCGGAGTCTTGCTGGTCGTCGCGTTAATGGCAGGTTATCTCCCGGCGAGACGTGCGACGAAACTGGATCCGTTGGTGGCGTTGAGAAATGAGTAAGTGGCACAGACTTCAGTCTGTGGTTGTTGAATTGAAAGGACAATGAGTTGAAAGAACACAGACTGAAGTCTGTGCCACTGTAATCAGCAATAGAGATCATGGAAACCTTATTTAAAGATCTTCGCTACGGTTTTCGCGGTTTGTGGAAGCATCCTGGCTTCACGGCCATCCTTATTGTCACTCTGGGACTTGGGATTGGAGCGAGCACTGCGATCTTCAGTGTCGTGAATGCTGTTGTGCTCCGACAACTGCCTTACAAACAAGCGGATCGCATTGTCGCAATTCAGGAACTTAATAGTGAAGGCAGAAAGGTACAAGTCACAGCCGCTAACTTCTACGATTGGCGGCAACAGAATACTGTCTTCGAATACCTCGCCGCGATCAAAACGGGCAACGCGAATCTTGCACTTGCTGATCAGGCAGAACGGATTGATATCTCACAAACGTCAGCAAACTTTTTTTCGGTGTTTGGAGTTGAGCCTGAGTATGGACGCCTCTTCATTCCTTCAGACGAACAAGCCGGCCACGCGCCGATTACCGTCTTGAGTCATGCTCTCTGGCAACGACGATTTGGCGGCGACAAAAACATCCTGGGCAAGTCAATCACGCTCGATGGCAAGCCTTACACGGTTGTTGGTGTTGTCCCATCTTCTTTCCAGGATCCTTTCAAGAGTGAATTGTGGTTGCCGCCTTTGCGCCTCGTTCCGGAGCTGAACGAAGAAATGGACGTTACACAAATGCGCGGCATGGGTTACCTGGCTTCTGTGGCTTTGCTAAAGCCCGGTGTGTCGCTAGCCCAGGCGGTGACTGAAATGGAAACGATCACGTCCCGTTTGCGGCAGCAATATCCCGACACCAACAACCGGCGATTCAATCGAGTGGTTGGATTGCAAACAGATGTGATAGGAGACACGAGCGGAATGTTGTGGCTGCTCTTCGGCGCCGTCACCTTTGTACTGTTGATAGCATGCGCGAACGTGGCCAACTTGCTGCTGGCGAGTTCTGCTTCCCGTTACAAGGAGATGGCAATACGAGCCGCACTTGGTGCTTCGCGGTGGCGTGTTGCGCGGCAGTTGTTCACCGAAAGCACAATGCTTGCGTTGGCTGGAGGAGCTTTTGGTTTTCTCTTGTCATTCTGGTTGCTGTCGTTGATTAAGAAACTCCTGCCTGGTGATTTTCCACGCATCGACGAGATTCAGTTGGATTGGCGAGTTCTTGCCTTCGCTTTAGCCGCCTCAGTTCTCACGGGAATTCTGTTCGGGTTCGCACCGGCACTCCAATTCACTAGATCCGATGTTCAGGAGTCAATTCGTGAAACTGGACGAGGCACTATTGGCAGCGTGCGAAGTAGTCGTTTTCGACAAGTACTGATCGTTTCGGAGGTCGCACTATCTGTCGTTCTCCTTGCGGGAGCAGGCTTGCTATTCCGCAGTTTCATGCGACTCCAGGCCGTCAAAACTGGATTCGACTCGAAACAGGTATTGACCGCTCGCATTTCGCCTTCAGGCACCAATTTTAAAGACAACAGTGACTACGTCTCGTTTTATCAGCGAGCTATCGAAAAAATCAGCGTTGTGCCCGGTGTGAGTGACGTTGGCGCTATCAACACTCTTCCTTTAGGTAAAGGGCCGACACTCGGTTTCAGGATTGACGGGCGACCGATCACAACTCCTGATAAGTGGCCTGTGGCGAATTACCGGAACGTCACCCCAAATTACTTTAGAGCAATGAGTATCCCGATCGTGCAAGGTCGGGCCTTTACCGATCGAGACAATGCTTCGGCGCCCCTCGCGATGATTGTTAACCAGGCGTTGGCTGAGCAGAACTTTCCTGGCGAAAGCCCTATCGGTAAGCGCATCGGATTTCGTGGGCCTGCCAGCAACCAGGCCCCAGACTGGTATGAGATCGTTGGTGTAGCGGCGAATGTTCGCAGTCTTGAATTGCGCGAAGAGCCTGTCGCGGAACTTTATTTCTCCTCGTTTCAGGATCCGTTTGAAAGTATGTCGCTGGTAATCCGCTCCACTGTTGAACCGGAAAGTATTGCAGGTTCGATTCGCGAAGCTGTTGCTCAAATAGATCGCACGGTGCCTGTTTCAAATGTCGAGACGATGAAGCGCGTCGTCAGTACTTCAGTCACTCAACCTCGCTTCAATCTATTTCTTGTTGGTTTCTTTAGCGTCGTTGCGTTGTTGTTGTCAGCGGCGGGGATTTACGGAGTTACTGCTTACACAGTTGCGCAAAGAACGCATGAGTTGGGCATCCGCCTTGCTCTTGGCGCGCAGGTTGGCGACGTTCTCCAAATGATCATGCGAGAAGGTATGACAGTGATCGTGGTTGGTGTGGCACTTGGCTTAGCGGCTGCGTTTGGGCTGTTAAGGCTGATGAAGAGTTTGTTGTTTGGAGTGAGCGAAACCGATCCTCTGACTTATGTGGGGATCACTTTGGTGTTGATTTTAGTTGCTTTGATTGCGTGCTACATACCAGCGCGTCGTGCAACGAAAGTGGATCCGTTGGAGGCGCTTCGTTACGAGTAAGTGGCACAGACTTCAGTCTGTGTTGGTGGGGTAAAGGAAAACAGAGTGAATAGAAAAACCCTGAGTTTATGGAAGGGGAAAGGAATCACAGACTGAAGTCTGTGCCACTCAACATCATGTTCCAAGATCTTCTATTCGCCATTCGAGTGCTCCTCAAGAATCCTGGCTTCACTGCCGTGGTCGTACTAACGCTCGGGCTGGGCATCGGCGCGAACGCAGCGTTGTTCTCTGTTGTGAATAGTGTGTTGCTGAAACCTTTGCCGTTTCCACAGCCAGAGCAACTCATCACGATCGATCAAAGCAAAGCGAACTTCGAACGCGGCGCCATCCCTTATCCAAATTTCCTCGACATGCAACGGGAGAATCGCACGTTGTCGTCCATGGCAATCTCGCGCAACACCAGTTTCACTCTGTTAGGCCAGGGCGAAGCGGAACGCGTTAGTGCACGGATGATTTCGGCGGATTACTTTAAGGTCTATGACATTAAGCCTTCCCTTGGACGAACCTTTACACCGGAAGACGATCACCGTGGCTCGGAACCGGTGGCCTTGATCAGTGAGCGACTGTGGACGCGAAAGTTTGGCTCCGCAACGGACGTGATTGGAAAGGGCATTACGCTTAACGACAAGAGTTATCGAGTCGTCGGTGTCATTCCGAATAGCTTCATCTTTCTCGGCATCAATGATGTGTTTGTGTCGATCGGTGCATGGGACGCTCCTCCGTTACAAAACCGTGGTGCGGCGTTGGGGATACACGGGATCGGACGTCTTAAGCAAGGAGTGTCTTTCGATCAAGCCCAGGCCGATTTCACGAGAATAATGAATCAGCTCGCTGAATCTTATCCCGCAACGAACAAAGGCAACGGTGCCAAACTTACTCCTCTCAAGCCTGCCCTGGTCGGCGACGTTCAATCCGTTCTGTTTTTGCTGCTGGGAGCTGTGGGGTTCGTACTCTTGATCGCGTGCGTGAATGTAAGCAACCTGATGCTCGCAAGATCCAAAGGAAGAGCTCGTGAGTTTGCCATCCGCGCTGCCCTCGGCGCCGCACGCTGGCGCTTGCTTCGTCAATCATTGGTCGAGAGCTTGTTGCTTTCGCTCGCTGGTGGCATTGGCGGATTGTTTATTGCACTGTGGGCCACACAAGCTGCGCTGAAGGCTTTGCCGAGTGCGTTACCACGCGCTCAGGAAGTTAGACTTGATGCTCGCGTCTTATTGTTCACTTTCGTTGTTTCAGTACTCACGGGAATCCTGGCCGGTTTCGTCCCTGCCCTGAAAGCTTCGCGTTGGAGCTTCAACGAAACATTAAAGGAAGGCGGGCGTGGAGCGAGTTCGGCTCGTGGTCGAGCCCAGGGATTTCTTGTTGCTGCCGAGATGGCGTTGGCTCTCGTCTTACTTATTGGCGCCGGACTGTTACTTCGTAGTTTGAACGTGCTTTGGAGAGTTGATCCTGGTTTTCGTCCAGACAATGTGTTGACTTTCGGAGTCACGTTCGCTCCTTCGATGGGGACAGCAACTGCAGAAACAACACGCGCACAGGCGCGTGATCTCAGCGATAAGCTTGCAGCGATGCCCGGCGTCAAAGCAGCTTCGCTATCGCTTGGTGCATCACCCTTAATCAATGAGGACGACATATTCTTCTGGGTTGATGGTCAGCCCACGCCTGCAAGTCATGACGACATGTACATGGCATTGTTCTATGTGGTCGAGCCAGGATATTTGGACGCGATGGGTCTGAACCTTAAGAGTGGCCGGTTCTTCGTAAATCAAGACACTGAGAAAGCCACCCGAGTCATAGTTGTTGACGAGACGTTAGCCCACCAGCGATTCGGAAACGAGAACCCGATCGGAAAACGCATCCATCTTGACGATGGTCAGGAGCCTTTAGAGATCATCGGCGTCGTCGGCCATGTAAAGCAGTGGGGCATTGATTCAGATCACACTCAAAGTCTTCAAGCGCAACTCTACCTGCCGTTCAGAGCTCTACCCGACAATCAGATAGCCGGAACTAGTGGAGTGAGTGTTGTGCTTCGTGCAGGTGAATCCGCAGGCACGGGGCCGGCATTTTTTAATTCCGTACGGAATGTGGTGCAGCAGCATAGCAACCAGAATGTGATTGCAAATGCGCAAACGATGAATGAAGTGATCTCAGATTCTCTCTCTGAACGTCGTTTCTCAATGGCGATACTGAGCGCGTTTGCCGCTGCTGCGTTGTTGATGGCGAGCCTGGGAATCTATGGGGTTATTTCATACCTCGTTGGACAGCGAACACACGAACTTGGTATTCGCCTATCGCTCGGTGCAACACGATGGGACATTCTCCGTCTCGTTCTGGGCGATGGGATGAAGATGACAATCACCGGTGTCGCGTTCGGTTTGTTGGCGGCATTTGGACTGACGAGGTTGATGACAAAGATGTTGTTTGGAGTTAGTGCAACTGATCCGGCAACGTTTGCTTTGATTTCTCTTTTGTTGATGTTCGTTGCGTTGTTGGCCTGTTATGTCCCGGCAAGGCGAGCTACGAAAGTTGATCCATTGGTAGCGCTGAGAAACGAATGAGTGGCACAGACTTTAGTCTGTGCAGTTGGAATCTAAGAGCTTTAGGCTCAGAGAGACACAGACTGAAGTCTGTGCCACACGTTTGCGCAGAGTCTTCGACGCATAGCGTCGCTTGAAAATTTAACGTCCTGTTCATGCGTTGCCACGCGACGCGAGGCATTCAACTTAGGCAACCCGGCATTGAAATGCCGGGCTAAATTCAACCGACGCTACGCGTCGAAGCGATCAGAAATCAGCAATCAGAAATAGCTATGCATAACCTACTAAAAGACATTCGTTACTCCCTTCGCAGTCTTGCGAAGCATCCCGGCTTTACCGTTGTGGCTGTGCTCACATTGGGCTTAGGAATTGGTGTTAACACTGCGATCCTTAGCACCATCAATGGATTCATTCTTCGTCCCATTAACGTGCCCAGAGCAAGTGAAGTCGTAATGCCTTTCTGGGGCAGTAAGCAAAAGGCGGAGGTCTGGGGAGACTTTTCTTATGCCAACTACGTCTACTTGCGTGATCAGAACAAAAGCTTCTCCGGATTGCTCGCATGGAATATGGCACAGGCAGGAATCAGCGAGAGTGCGAGTCGTGATGCCATTGGTGGAAGACAGGCGGAACTAGCGTGGGGCGAGGTCGTCAGCAGTAACTACTTTTCAGTTCTTGAACTCAACCCGTCGTTGGGTCGTGGATTTTTGCCTGAAGATGATCGGTCTCAAGGTTCTGCTCCGGTTGTTGTCCTTGGTTACAAGTTCTGGCAACGACGCTTTAACTCTGATCCGTCGATCATCGGACGAAACCTTTACCTGAATGGAACTCCATTCACGGTCATCGGCGTCGGACCTAAGAATTATGAAGGCGTAAAGTTCGCCATCCGCCAGGACTTCTGGGTGCCGTTGATGCAACAAGCGAAATTCTTCGGCGGTGATCCAGCATGGGAGAAGGAACGTAGTTGGAACGACCTCAAGTTGTTAGGACGACTCAAGCCTGGAGTCACAATGAAGCAGGCTGAGGCGGACCTGAACATCGTTGCGGAGAACCTTGCGAGTCTGTACCCAGATAAAGCTAAAGACACCAAGATTCAAGTCGTCTCAGAACAAGATGGTCGATTCGATGAGATCTCAAAATGGTTTAGATACGCTGCTTTAATTTCGCTTTGCATTTCTGGACTCGTGTTGTTGGTTGCGTGCGCAAACGTGGCGAACCTCATGCTCGCTCGAGCCACGTCACGAACCAAAGAGATCGGAATTCGGCTGGCAATTGGAGCAGGGCGCACCCATATCATTCGCCAATTGTTAACTGAAAGCATGATCCTTGCTCTCTTTGGTGGAATTGTCGGTTGGGGCCTGGCTTACTGGGGCACGAATCTAGTTCATTCCTCCATTCCACCGTTGCCTTATCCGATCAACCTGGATGTGAATCCCGACCTTGCTGTTCTCAAATGGATGTTCGGAGTGTCTGTGGTGACCGGGTTCATTTTTGGTTTGGCGCCGGCGGTTATTGCGTCACGACAAGACCTGGTTTCTGTCTTGAAGAGTGAAGTGAAAGTGAATTTGGGACGTGGCCTAACTCGTCGTTTAAACCTCCGAGCAGCGTTGGTAGTGGCCCAACTCGCTATTTCAATTGTGGTCCTGGTTTGCGCTGGACTATTTCTCAGAAGTCTGAGCAAAGCAGTCAAGACTGATCCGGGATTCAGTGTTGAGAATCTGGTAACGATGCGAATCGATCCGGGTGGGCTTGGGTATGACACGGATAGTGGTAAGCGCTTTTACAGCGAGTTGCTTCACCGGATTGAAGAGCAGCCAGGAGTGCGCTCGGCATCTCTAGCCACCTACATGCTACTGGGCGATAGCAATTCAGGAATCCAGATCATTAAGGAAGGGGATCCCGAACCGCTACCTAATCAGGGAATCATTTTGGATCGGAGTCTTATCGCCCCGCATTACCTCGACACGATGGGAATCAAGCTCCTGCAAGGGCGCGACTTTACCGAGCGGGACGATGCGAAAGCGCCACAAGTTGCAATCGTGAATCAGGAGTTCGCCAGGAAGTTTTATGGCGGCGAACAGAATGCACTAGGTAAGAGGATTCACTTCTGGGCGACAGGTTCTCCACTCGTCGAGATCGTTGGCATAACGAAAGACGGGTTTTATCGAAGTCTGTATGAAGATCGCCGTCCATATATTTTTATTCCTGAATATCAAATGTACGAATCGGGAATGACGTTGTTAGTGAAGGCAAACTCCGCTGCAGACGTCGGGCGTGTTGCTGATGCCTCGCGTCGTGAAATCGCGCGCCTGGATCCTCGTTTACCCATAGTGGGTATGCTCCTCGGCGAGCAGAACCTCACCTATGCGTACTGGGGGCCGCGTCTGTCCGCTGGCATCGGCGGTGCTTTCGGGGTGTTGGCGTTGTTGCTCACCACTATGGGTCTCTACAGCGTGATGACTTACTCCGTGTCGCAACGTACGAGAGAGATTGGAATTCGCATGGCCCTGGGCGCGCAGTTACGCGATGTGATGAAGATGGTTTTGAAGCAGGGAATTGGGTTGGTGATCGTAGGCATTGCAATCGGTCTGGTCGGAGCTTTTCTTGTCACCAGGGCGTTGTCGGGTTTCTTGCTGAATGTGGGAACGGGTGATCCGGTCACCTTCCTGGCCGTTTCGCTCCTGCTTGTGTTGGTGGCGTTGCTGGCTTGTTACATCCCGGCGAGAAGAGCGGCGAAAGTCAATCCGTTAGTGGCGTTGAAATACGAATAGGGGATCTAAGATTTCAGATCTCAGATCTCAGAAAGAAGAAAAGAACCAACTAGAAAGAAGACTCTCTGGAGAATCAGCAATCAGAAATCAGAAATCAGAAATCTCACTATGACCAAACTACTGCAAGACCTGCGCTATGGTGTTCGCACACTAATCAAGAAACCGGGTTTCGTTCTCGTCGCTGTTGTCACGCTTGCGCTCGGCATTGGTGGCAGCACTGCAATCTTTACAGTTGTGAACGCGGCCTTATTAAGAGGACTGCCTTACAAATCCTCAAATCAGCTTTACCACCTTTGGGAGCGTACGCCTCAAAAAGAGTTCAACAAGAGGGAGTTCTCGTATCCAGACTACCAGGACTATCAACAGAACTCTGTGTTCGATGGGTTAGCTGCTTATACAGGTGGCGGCGGGGCCATCTTGAGTGGTAATGGCGAACCTGAAAGTATTCCCGCGGTACGTGCAAGTGCGAACTTCTTTTCAGTGCTTGGAGTTGATCCACTCGTCGGCAGGACTTTTCAAAATGGTGAAGACAAGCCAGGCGGGCCAAAGGTCACCGTTCTCACTTACGGTTTTTGGCAACGGAAGTTTGGTGGCGACCCCGGAGTTGTCGGACGCGCGCTAACAATCAACGGCGAGAGTTACACGGTGATAGGAGTGTTGCCCGCGTCGTTTCAGTTTGCTCTGAGACCATCGGATCTGTGGCTGCCTTATCAACCGACACCGAATCAGTTAAGCCGCCGATTCTTGCATGGCACCAACTTGATCGGACGACTTAAGTCTGACGTATCCGCTGCTCAGGCACAATCCGAGTTGAGCGTGATCGCTAGTCGGATTGAACAGCAATACAAGGATTCGCATGCTGGCACCCAGGCAACGTTGCTTCCGTTGCAGGAAGAAGTTGTTGGAAGTGTGCGGCCGATACTGCTGGTGCTGCTTGCAGCTGTTGGCTTTGTACTTCTGATCGCTTGCGCGAACGTGGCAAGTCTGCTTCTCACGAGATCTCTTGCCCGACAAAAAGAGGTCGCGATTCGTTCCGCGCTCGGTGCGAGTCGTTGGCGTGTGATCCGTCAACTGCTGACGGAGTCGCTTGCGCTTTCAGTGATAGGTGGCGCTGCAGGTTTGTTAATCGCTTATTGGGGAACTCCGGCATTAGTCGCGTCATTACCTCAGAGCCAATTGAACGCAATGCCATTCCTGAAGTCGTTGCATATCGACGCAAGCATCCTTGCGTTTTCATTTGGACTTTCTTTATTGACAGGCCTCGTATTTGGACTTGCTCCGGCGATGCAGTCGTCGCGGTTAGATCTGAACGAGGTGCTGAAGGAAGGTGGACGGAATTCGTCAGCAGGTGCCGGTCACCGTCTCCGAAGCGCAATGGTTGTGAGTGAGATTGCGTTGGCCGTCGTGCTCCTCATTGGAGCTGGACTCATGATGAAGAGTTTGTACAGACTGCTGCAAACAAACGTTGGTTTTAAGACCGACAATCTCCTCACGATGACCGTCATTCTTCCGGCAACCAAATACAAAGAAGACACGCAGTCGATCAATTTTAATGATCAGGTGCAAGAACGTGTACAAGCGTTGGCGGGTGTGAGTGGCGCAGGTACCGTAAACATTCTTCCGTTGAATGGTGGCAACACCACTCGTTTCAACATCGAAGGTGATCCAATTCCACCTCCAGGCCAGGAAGTTGAAGCGAACATCCGCACGGTAAGTGACACCTACTTTCAAACGCTCGGCATTCCTTTACTTGCGGGACGATACTTTGACGCGAGCGATAAGCCTGACGGCCAGGGTGTAATTATCATCGGCAAGAGTGTCGCTGACAGAATGTTTGCCGGTCGCAACCCGATTGGTAGAAAGATCAAATATGCCGGTATCGAAGCACCTGCGGAACTGATAGTCGGCGTGGTTGGTGACGTAAAGATCACGGGTCTCGATCAAGCGATTAAGCCAGTGCTCTATTACCCGTTTCGTCAGAGTGCGTCGATCTTTTCGAACCTGGCTGTAAGAACAAATAGTGACCCCACGGCCCTTGCGACTGCTGTTCGCAACGAAATCCGCAGTCTCGAACCAGAGGCTGCGATTCTTAACGTCACTACAATGAACACAATGATTTCGCAAACGCCTGCCTCGTTCATGCGGAGGTTTCCGGCTTTGGTGATGGGTGTTTTTGCAGGGGTCGCGTTGGTGTTGGCGTCGATTGGTATTTACGGAGTTGTCTCTTACTCGGTGAGCCAGCAGACACACTTCATTGGTGTACGAATGGCTCTCGGTGCTGCGCCGGCTGACATTCTCAAGATGGTGATGAAGCAGGGACTCTGGTTGGCACTGTTGGGCGTGGGAATCGGAGTCGGAGCGTCGTTAGGTGTTATGAGGTTACTCAACGATCTGCTTTTCGGTGTGAAGACAACTGACGCTGGCACATTCGCGATCGTTACTGGAACGCTCTTTGTCGTCGCCTTGTTGGCTTGTTACCTGCCGGCGCGAAGAGCGACGAAAGTCGATCCATTGGTGGCGCTCAGATACGAATAGATCTCAGATCTCAGAAAAGGGCCTAGGAACATTTCCAATTGCCGATTGACGATTGCCAATTGGTGTTGGGTTTGAGCGACACGATGAACTTAGAAGCAAATCGGCAATTGGCAATCGGAAATCGGCAATAGAACATCATGAATAACCTACTCAAAGATCTTCGCTACGCAATTCGGAGCCTTCGTAAACGTCCAGCCTTCACGCTAGTTGCTGTTCTCACTCTGGCGCTGGGAATTGGAATTAATACGACGGTATTCAGTTTGGCCAACTCTGTCTTTCTACGTCAGCTACCGGTTAGAGATCCTCATAACCTCGTTTGGGTTTTTTCCAACAACGAAGCGCCCAACTCCTACCCGGACTACGTTGAATATCGTAATGAGACCCAGATCTTCGATGGTCTACTTGCTTACGACTGGGTGCCATTGAATCTAGGTGCAAACGGACAGGCCGAGCGCGTGCAAGGTGCACTCGTCTCAGGGAACTACTTCGATGTTCTTGGTATACAACCTCAGATGGGTCGAACAATTTCTCCTGGGGACGATCAAATGCAAGCTGAGGCGCCCGTCGCCGTGATTAGCGACGTCTTATGGCAGCGCCAGTTCAACAAAGACAGCAACGTGGTAGGCAAATCATTAGTCTTGAATGGCCACACCTTTACTGTCATAGGAGTCGCCCCAAACGGCTTTGTCGGAACTGAGGAAGCGTTTCCTCGAGAGATTTGGATTCCGTTATCGATGCAGTCGGTGGTTAGACCTGCTGCTAATTCACGCAATAATGCAACTGTATTGTCGAACAGAAGTGCTCGTACGCTAACCGTAATGGGTCGGTTGAAATCCGGCGTTAGCGCGCGCGAGGCGCAAGCTCGAATGAATGTCGTCGCCGCACGACTTGCGCAGAACTACCCCGATTCAAATCAGAACTTCCAACTTTCCGTCTATACAGCGGGAAATGGTCGGCCGGCTTTTCGCACGATGCTCAAACCTGTGACCGGGATATTGCTTGGGGTGGTCGGACTAGTCCTGCTAATAGCTTGCGCAAACGTTGCGAACCTTTTGCTGGCCCGCGCCGCGAAACGTCGCAAAGAGGTTGCTATTCGATTGACGCTCGGAGCAACCCGCCCTCGTTTGATTCGTCAGTTGCTTACTGAAAGTGTTTTGCTTTCGTGTTTAGGCGGATTCGCGGGGCTTCTATTGAGTATTTGGCTGACGAGTTTCCTGACTGCTATTAAACCGAAAGTTCCTCTCCCGCTAAATGTCGAATTTCACACGGACTGGCGAGTACTCACCTTCACACTCTTACTCTCTATCCTGGTAGGTATTGTTTTCGGACTTGTTCCAGCGCTGCAAGCTTCTAAACACGAATTAGTACCGGCGTTAAAGGATCAAATCGATAATTCCGGAAGTCCTCGACGTGTGTGGAGTCTGCGGAACGCTCTGGTGATCGGACAAGTGGCGATCTCAATCGTTGTACTGATCGCCGCAGGTTTGTTCCTCAGAAGCCTGGGTCATGCGCGCACTATTAATCCGGGCTTCGACGCAGATCAGATTCTCACTCTCTCGTTCAATACGACTGCGCAGGGTTATGACGCAACAAAAGCGAATCAGTTTTATCAACAACTAATCTCGCGTGTGCAAACATTGCCGGGCGTTGAACGAGTGAGCGTGGCGCAGTATGCACCGCTCAGTTACTTCTACTCTCCAGCGTTGTCAGTACCAGTGACTGTCGAGGGGCATGAACCCGCACCAGGAGAGAATCCTCCGCTGGTTGGGAGTAACACTATTTCTCCCAACTTCTTTGAGACGCTTGGTGTTTCATTGCTGAACGGACGCGATTTCACTGATCAGGATACGAATAGTTCGCCACGCGTGGTGATTGTGAATGAAACGCTCGCTCGCACTTTTTTCTCAGATCAAAATCCAGTTGGACGAAAACTACGAGTGATGCGACGAGGCGGACCACCAGCTTCCTGTGAAATAGTGGGCGTGGTCAGAGACAGTAAGTACTTGTCGTTAGGAGAAGACAGCAGGCCTTATCTTTTTCAGCCCTTTTCGCAGAACCCTCAACCTGCTATGTCCTTGCACGTGCGCTCGGTTGGAAACCCGAAAAACATGGCCGCGACAATCAGACGTGAAGCTCAATCGATCGATCCAAATCTTCCCGCATTCAATGTAATGTCGCTGGCGGATAACATCGACATTTCATTGTTCCCAGCTCGATTCGGCGCCTTCTTGCTTGGCGTATTTGGGTTTCTTGCGCTGTTGATTGCCAGCATCGGGATCTATGGCGTGATGAGTTATGGAGTTAGTGAACGAACACATGAGATGGGTATACGGATGGCGCTGGGTGCGGGCGCAAATGACGTACTGCGGTTAGTCATTTTAAGAGGAATGTTTCTCGCCCTTATTGGTGTGGTGATAGGCGCGGGGTTGGCATTGGCATCAACACGCGTCGTCAAGAGTTATCTCTACGATGTCAGCGCAACCGACCCGCTGACTTTTGTCGGAATCGCGTTACTTCTGATTGGTGTTGCGTTTTTGGCTTGTTACATCCCAGCGAGAAAAGCGACCAAAGTCGATCCCTTAGTAGCGTTGAGGTATGAGTGAGTGGCACAGACTTCAGTCTGTGTCGGTTGCACTTTAGCTGCTGGAATTGAAAGGACCACAGACTTCAGTCTGTGCCACTTCCTGGTCGACCTTATGAATGATTTGAGATCTCAGATTTGAGATCTTAGATTGAAAACGAAAACCAAAGGCGCAAAGCACAAAACCAAAGACCAAAAACCAAAGACCAAAAACCAAAGACCAAAAGCCAAAGACCAAAAGCCAAAGAACCATGGTTTCATTCTTCCAAAACCTCCAATACGCCACACGGATGCTGCGCAAGAATCCAAGCTTCTCCGTGGTTGCGATATTGACGCTGGCGCTTGGCATCGGCGCGAATGCGACCATCTTCAGTTTTATCAACGCTCTCTTACTGCGGCCGATCTCGGGAGTCGAACGTCCCGATCAACTAGTTGGAATCTACACAAGTGATTACAGCAGCGGATTGTTCGGTGGTTCGTCTTTTCCCGATTACGAAGATCTTCGCCAACAAACAAATGTCTTTAGCGATCTCGCCGCATACGACAGCGCTGCGCTGAACTTAACGGGCGCT
>Ga0163163_10000702_pt1 | contig 28447 bp, 29 predicted proteins | sample S65metaG_FD_119766 | JGI IMG/M metagenome (GOLD analysis project Ga0163163, IMG submission 119766) | Switchgrass rhizosphere microbial communities from Kellogg Biological Station, Michigan, USA - S6-5 metaG | ecosystem: Host-associated > Plants > Roots > Rhizosphere > Soil | place: USA...
AAACTTTTTCACCAGATTTCATCTTCGGCGCGGCAAAGTTATTCACCGCCGGCTCCGGGGAACTTCGGGAGGATCTCCTCGCCGTCGGATGAATAACTTTGGAGACCGTATCAGAAAACGGCTCAGACTGAAGATTTTGACCACGGATAAAACCGGAGAACACGGATAAGGCGGAAGAGAAATTCACCAATTACAGAGGTTTCATCTCTAAAACCGCATGAAACATCAGAACTAGAAACTTTTATTTTTCCCTGTCTTATCCGTGTTCTCCGGTTTTATCCGTGGTAAAATTCTTTGGCTCTACATGTTCCTTGAGAAGGCGAAGCTGGTTTCATCCAAGAAAATTTTGCTAACAATGGTTGATCCTCAATGGTGCACACTGAGAAGAGCACACAGAGGCAAACTGAAAGTGAACGAGTTCGGGAAACAGCATTGCCCGGGGCGTTTTTAATAGGGAAAATGTGCTCTGTTATGGATTTTTCAATTGCTCCCATTACTCAAGGAGAAATCCCATCCTTATTGGAGATGATACTCGAGTTGGCGCGTTTCGAAAGGCTCGAACATGAGGTTGAAGCCACAATCGAATCGCTTCAAAATTCACTTTGTGGTCCACAAGCGTCCGCGTGTGCATTGTTGGCGCAACATGGAGACGAGCCAGCCGGTTACGCGCTTTATTTTTTCACCTTTTGTAGTTTTGCTGGCCGCCGCGGCCTTTGGTTGGACGATCTGTATGTACGTCCAAGGTTCCGCAAGCAAGGCCTGGGCCGGGCTCTGATTCAGGAAGTTGCCAGCGTCGGAGCACGGCACGATTGTGCCCGGTTCGAATGGATTGCTCTGGGGTGGAACGAAAATGCTTTAAATTTCTACCGTCTCATCGGAGCGCAAGTTTTGGATGATTGGGTGTTGCTGCGGATGAACTCGGATGGAATGAAGCGACTCGCTGGAACGAGTGCAAACCATAAGAGATAAGCGCTTGTTTTATACCTCATCGCTTGCGCAATTCGGATAGAGCGTGGTTCAATCGGTTGAAACAGGTAACAAGTGTCAGCACGGTTGCCGTTGCGAATAATACCGGCCATAGCTTAAAAACTTCCGTCGCGAATGGCGTAATCAATCCGACCGCGCCGACAAAGAAGGCGCGATCACTTTTTCCCATGGGACCTTCGTAATGACGCCCCGCCCCCAGAGCCTGGGCGAGCACGCCGCAAAATTCAGTTAATACAGCGCCGAAAGAAAAGGCGATAATCCACCAGAGTGAAGGTGGGTCCACAACTGCCAGGGGCAGGTAAAGAGCCAGGTCGGAAACGACATCGCCTGATTCATTCAGGATTGCGCCGAGAGTCGATTTCATGTTGAGTTCCCGAGCCATCATGCCATCGATTGCGTTTAGAGCCATTCGAAGGAAGAGCCAGACTGGAAGCAGGAGAAGGATAGCAGGTCTGTCGTGCTGAAGCAGAATGGCAAGCCCCACCACTAAAGACAGAACCAACGCTACGGAAGTAACGAGGTTCGGAGTGCAACCCCAACCAGCGAGTTTCGCGATCAGCGGTCTCAAAAGCGCTTGGAAACGTGGTTTGAGATCGTAGATGGACGCCATGGCCGGATGATGCGAACCAGCCCGGGCAACGGCAATGCGTAAAACTTGAGCTGGATTGGCCGCGATGAAGAGTTCTTTCAGACGTCGCACACTCTCACGGCCTCGTTGAGTGAGGCCACTTTGTCGCGTAAGGGAATGAACTCCTGTCCGACATATCCTTTGTAACCGGTTTCGACGATAGCCTGCATCACGGCGCGATAGTTAATCTCCTGCTCTTGATCCAATTCTGCGCGTCCGGGAACGCCTGCGGTATGGTAATGGCCGATGTAAGAATGAAACTGCCTGATGCGCGTGATCAAATCACCTTCCATGATTTGTACATGGTAAATATCAAACAGGACCTTCATTCGCTCGGAACTGATTTGTTTGCAGATTTCCACGGCCATTTCAATTTTATCACAGAAATAATCCGGATGCCCCCTCATCTCGAGGTCCACGCGGGAATTGAGCATTTCGAGGCAAACCGTGACTTTCTTTTTTTCCGCATAGCCAACGATTTGCTTCAAACCATCGACCATGTTGCTCAAACCTAGTTCATCGGAAATACCGCGACGAAACCCTGAGAAGGTGATGACATTTGGAAACCCGACTTCGGCTGAGGCATCGATGCTCTTTCGTAGAATTTCCAGACATTGAGCGTGTTCTTCCTTGTGAGCGAATCCTTTGGCAAACCCATGACTCGGAGAAATGGCGCAGACCAGCCCATGATTCTTGAGCAAAGACCAATACTCCGGACCGACCAGTTCCACCGATTTCATTCCCATGCGTTGGGCGTGCCCAGCGAGGTCCTCAACGGACATCGGCTTAAAACACCAATGAATGACTGACTGATTGATGCGATTGTTTTTCGCGCAGTAAAAGCCAGGTTGATCTTTGGCCCGACCGATATTTGGCAAGGTGGAAAGCGCGCCCAGGGCGACAGCACCGCTAACGCCCTTAAGAGCAGAGCGACGATTTATTGGTATCACATTCTTAGGAAATGATTGCAATTAAGAGTGATGGCTTACGGAGTGCCGCGACAGTTCCTGCTTTGGCTTCACCCATCCGTATACGATTTCAGTAAACTGCAAAAATTCCGGGTTTCGCTCGGTCCGTTATTTCCTGCCGACGGTCGTTTGCATGCGCGCAAGATCGCGGTCCTTTGTAGATGTCGAAGCGCCGTAACCTGTGAATTTGAGCACCCAGGGGTCTTTCCACTTCCAGCTCTCAACATGGCCATCCGCAAAGGACATGACACAGCCGCTATTGTGGCGAGCGGCTGGCCAATTCCACCAGGCCCAGTTGCCTGCGGGATAAATGCCCAGACCGCCGTTATCGATGCTGTCCTCGTTTTCATCCCATAAAACGCTGGCCAGCGAAGGACCCGGGCTTCGGATATCGGTCTCTTTCCGGTTGATTTCTGCAGCGCCCGGATCGCCGTTCATCCACGGGTAACTCATTCCGTAACTGCGGAATCGTAAAATGGACTTGCCTTCGACTTTGGACTGATCACTTGGGCAATGATAAATCGCGATGGTGGAGTTGTATGGAAAGAAAGCGGAGCGTTGAATGTTGGTGGGGGTCTGATCCAATTTGGCCGCGCCAGCGATCCAGGAATCAGGCTCTATGGTCGCAAGAGGACTCTGCGCTTTGTTGGGCACTAGATTGCCGGCGTTGTCCCCTGCGTAAAGATGCCAGCATAGCTGGAGTTGTTTGACGTTGTTGAGGCATTGAGTCGTTTGCGCCCGCGTTTTGGCTTTGCTCAGAGCGGGCAACAACATCGCCGCCAGGATGGCGATGATCGCAATGACCACGAGCAACTCAATGAGGGTAAAACCATGCCGCAAAAAGCCTCCCGGCTTTGACAGGAAGGTTGTCACCCGACGCTTTGAACTGGGTACGGATAGATTCACACCTGGTCAAGTTTGTCGGATCGAACGAGCCACACTCATTTCTCGCCCGAAAAGCAGTTTCGAGCAACATAAATGAGAGCAGGCAATAGAAAGCGCGTACTCTCGTTCTTGCAAAAAGAGCTCCCCTCCAGTTGCTATTTGCCACTTGCTATCCGCTATCTCCTATCTCCGGCTCAGCGCTCAGTCAGGACAGGGGTAAGCGTTTGATCCAGTCGAGGTAGGCTCGCTCTGTTCGAATGGAATAATGCTTGAAACGAATCACCTGGGTGACCTGATCGAGCAACTTTAACTTGGGATTGGGAATGAAACCGCAGGTTCTCCCGGGAAATGACGCCTTTACTTTTCCAATAGCAAACTCCATTTCCGCCATAAACTCCTATCGACAAGGTATTTGACAAGAATTATTTTGAAGACGTGACGCCAAACAACACGTCCAATATGATGCCGATTATTTGTTCGGCCGGGGAGCACTACTGATATGCAAACTAAATCGCGAAACCTGATTATCGATGCAGTTCGTAACGTATTGATTGTCGTCGCCATCTACCTGAGCATTTGGCTGAGTGGCTTCTACGACACGAACCGACGATGGACTCTACTCATTTGCTTATTTGGCCTGTGGGGAGCTTTCCTATTGGGACGTTCATCGGCCCCGCGAGTTCGCGTTGCTCCCAACGGTAGTGATATAGTCGAAACCGAAACGACCCAGCCACGCATCGCTCCGAATTGGGCCTGGGGCGCTGTCGCATTCCTGATTATCGCGGTCGGGCTCGTCCTCAGATTCTCCGCATGACGCCGAACCCGATCCCTTCACTCGACGTCGCGAGGAGCGTTCCGTTACATGCTGGCTGTCCTTGGCGCGACGCGAGTGAGTTTTTTCGTTGGATGTAACAATGATCAAGTTCGACCGTTCTCAGATTCAGTGGTGTGTGTCTTGGTGGCCTGTTCCGCCAGAGCACGACGTGGGGACTGCTGCCGAGCTTCATCGAGAGATGTGCGCGGGACCTGTGTTGTTCGGACGCACCGTGCAGGCGATTGGGCGTCGTCAGGATTGCGATGACGTTTGTTTTATCTCGGCGAGGCCGTCCCTCAGTTTGCCGTCGTGCACCTCACCTACGCAAGAGAGACGCGGCCGGAGTGGCCGGAGACTGTGTTTTTCGATACGCTGGAGGGATGGATTGAGCGGTGTATGATTCCAGATGCAGAGGATTTTGCTTCATGAGAATGGCCAACCAGGCGCCTGCACCTAACCGCCGCCAGCGCTTTCCGCTCAGGGCTTCGGGGCAATTCAAAGATCATGTTTGCGCTCAACCCGCCTCCACTTTCAGTATTGGCTGAAACCTTGTAACCAAACTGGTTTATGTGAAACGGTGAAAAACAGTTGATAAAATCTTTCGTTCATGCCTCCGATTTTGAACCCGCCCACAACAGAACGTTAAACTTAGCGCTTGACACAAGGGTCAAACGCCCACCAAAATTCCCGCGACCACATAAGGAATTTGGTCTCAATAAAAGGGCCAACCAATGAAACCACGAATTAACAATCTATTCCCCGTACCCATGCTGATAACGGTACTCGGGTTGATGCTGACTGATCGGGCGACGGCACAGGAATTTACAACCTTGTATAGTTTCACAGCAACTTGTTGTTTTCCTCCCACCATTAGCAATAGTTTTCCCACCCTTACCAACAGCGACGGGGCACAGCCAGGCACTTTACTGTTATCCGGTCGCACACTATTTGGGACGACGGGTGCAGGTAAGGGAGGTGTCGGCACGCTCTTCAAGATCAACACTGATGGAACGGATTTTACGACCTTGTATAGCTTCACTACAAGTTTCCCGGCAAGTTCTGCTCCTTTTCCTAGCCATACCAACAGCGACGGAGCTTTTCCGATTGGCGGTTTGAGTTTGTTGGGGAACACCCTTTATGGGGCGGCCCAGTACGGCGGCACTTTGGATCGAGGCACACTTTTCAGGATCGGCACCAATGGCACTGGTTTTGCGGTTTTACACACTTTCAGTGGCGGCAGGGACGGAGATCATCCGTTTGCGGGATTGATGATATCAGGCAATCTCCTGTATGGGACGGCAGTATTTGGGGGCATTCCGAACAGTGGCACGATTTTCGAGCTCAACACCGATGGCACGAATTTTACGAACTTGTATGATTTCCCTGCGGGTAGCACCAATTCTTCAGGTATATACACCAACAGCGACGGAGCTTTTCCGTTTGCTCCACTGATTCTTGCCGGCGATACGCTGTATGGCACCGCCAATAGTACCGGCCCTTCGGGTCATGGGACCGTGTTCAAGGTCAACACCGATGGCACCGGTTTTACGGTCCTGCATGGTTTCTCAGCAGGCCCTGGTACATGGCCTAACGTTACTAACAGCGATGGAGCTAATCCGTCGGCGGGATTGGTTTTATCAGGCAACACTCTGTATGGAACGGCGAACGCAGGTGGCACTTCGGGCAATGGCACCGTGTTCAAAGTCAACACTGATGGCACGGGTTTTACGAATCTTCACAGTTTTACAACACTTTTCCTCAAAAGCCTTGGGCTGCGTCGGACCAACAGCGACGGAGCCGGTCCGCAGGGCGGTTTGATTTTATCGGGCGACACCCTGTATGGGACAGCGACTTATGGCGGCAGTTCGGGCAATGGTACGGTGTTCGCCATAAATACCGATGGCTCCGGGTTTACGAACCTCTATTCGTTCTCGGCAACTGGTTTTGCTTTTACCAACAGCGACGGAGCTCTTCCCTGGGCGGGATTGAGTTTATCAGGAAACACTCTCTATGGGACTACGACCGCAGGAGGGACTTCGGGCAGTGGCACCGTGTTTAGTCTTTCGTTAGGATTAACACCGCCGACGGTCGCCTGCTCGACGCCACTGATCCTCGAATGCACGGGCGGCACGGCAGGTGGTACAGTTCACGCAGAAGTGACGGACACGAACGGAAATCAACTGCAAGTGATCTGGACGGTGGACGGCACGCCATTGCAAACAAACAACATTCCGTCCGGAGGAAGCATCACCGCATCCAATCTGAGTTTTACCGCGAACTTTGGATGGGGTGAGCATGTGATTGTAGTTTCTGCGTCGAACGGTCAAACGGATCCAGTCACCTGCTCAACAATGGTTACCGTCCACGACACGACGCCGCCACAGATAAAAAGTATTGTTGCAACTCCCAACGTGATTTGGCCTCCAAACCATCGAATGGTTCCGGTGAACCTGAGGGTGGAGGCAGTGGATAATTGCGACCCATCACCGCTGGTTAAAATCACAAACGTAACATGCAGCGAACCGCAAAATCCACTTGATCCCGACTGGGAAATCACCGGAACACAAAGCGTTAATCTTCGGGCGGAACGTTTGGGGAAAGGACACGAACGGGTTTATACGATTGTCGTCCTGTGCAGAGACCTGAATGGAAATGGTTCAACGGTCTCAGTGGCTGTAACCGTCCCGCACAATTAGGCTAGGTCCGGTTGCTTCTCCCGAGCTGGATGTTTTGAGAAAAAAAGGGGACACAAACCTTTTCAGCCTGTGTCCCTTTGAATTTTGAGTTTTCAACGTGGCGTTCAACGGACTCAAATAATTCTGCTTACCAATCTTTTGTGGTTTTATCGGTCGGGATTGAAATGTTAGATTAAGAAAATGCTCATAGGCATTGACTACTTGTTCGTAGCTCGGCTTTGTCGTGAATGACTCCGGTCGTTCGACGTTGTGAAATATGGCAATTCCTGAATCGACATGTTCCTTTTGCCACCAGCCAGCATCCAAGGTGGCTAAGTTGATCGCCTCCGACGGGGGTGCGCACATCTGCAACTACTGCGTTGCTCTGTCTTACGACGCTCTGGTCCAGGAAGGTGTTGACGTTAAGCTGCCCCCCGAGCCGCCCGGCCCATTGCCGACGCAGACTGACGGAGGAGGCGACAGATGAGAACACATAAGTGCGGAGTAGCTAGCTATGGGCGTTTGCGTTGATTTTATACTGGACCATAAGCTTTCCGACGTTTCCATGGCGGCGGTCATGCGACAATTCAGCGCCCTCGATAGTCTGTTTCTGGAGATGGCTCGGTTTTGGTCTCAATGGTATCGGCAGTTCGGACCGCCGCTTGAGCCTTGGCAGAATATAGGTGCTTTCAACCGTGGCGAACCTTTGTACCGAGCCCCGGCCGGCTTCACTCTGTGTTTTGGCCCTGCGGCGGTTAGTATTGGTCACGTCTGCCGGTTTCGGTACTTCGCCCGGGAACCGTCGATTAGGACACCACTTCGCAAGTTTGCCGGGGGGCCTGCAAATTGTTGGCTGCCGACCGCGTTCTCTACGCACCGGATGAGGGCATAGGGGACAGCATCCGTGATTGGATGACGGACGGACGGAGCCTTGGTGAGATAGAGGCCGAGCTTCTAAGACTCGCACCGCCCGCAGCCAGCTTTGATGAGCTGGATGCCCGTCAAAATCCTCCATGGACGCAACCAGCTTATTATGTTGATAGGCTTGAGGACATCTCGGCCGACACTACAGAGGCCGCATAATACCATGCAGCCGATGGGAGCCAGCCGCTCCCCTCTGTGGTCACCGACAGGCGTAATCAGCCATTTGTTGGGCATAGACTAGTTCCTTAGCAAGACTGACCGAGATGCCACCGCAAGCCAAGCGACGTTGCCTGCTTCAGGATCCGCTCAAACTCGCGAAGATCGTGGAGAACTGAATCTGGATCGGCAAATCTGCTCCGATGCTGTTCGACATATTGGCTGCACCATGAAACGGTTTTGAGACCCGCTTGCGCCTCGAACCACACTTCCTTCGGCACTTCGGCTTCGTCATAGGAAGAGGGATCGTCGGGGTCGCCGCCAAGAAGGTCTGCGATGGCTTCCTCCCTTGACATGCTATAGAAGGCGTAGAGTGGCTGAACCGCGTGGCGCTTTGCAGCTTTCTGCAAATCCAAAGCGGCCGTGGCGAGCGACTTGCCCGCGCTCTTGAATTTAGCCCAAGTTGCAGCTTCGCCTTCTATGACCGGATACACTAATACGCCCATATTACGCTCCCAATGTAAACAAACGTAGCATTGCTGTCCCCCCCGAGTTTGCTTCCTCTCACCGATATGATTAATTAGAGTGGCGCATGAAACCGCGCGTTCGCTTCGCACCCAGTCCCACTGGCTTCCTTCACATTGGAGGAGCTCGCACGGCATTGTTCAACTGGCTCTATGCTCGGCACACCGGCGGCACATTTGTTCTGCGCATCGAAGACACCGATGTCGCGCGAAACTCCCAGGAGGCTGTCGATGTGATTCTCAAAGGGCTGCGCTGGCTCGGCCTGGATTGGGATGAAGGACCGATTTCCAGCGATGCTACCGGACCAGGCAAAGGTGATTACGGCCCGTATTTTCAAAGCCAACGCAAGGCGAATTATCAACGCCGCGTAGAAGCTTTGTTGTCTCGCGGACTTGCATACGAACATGAAGGCGCCGTGAAATTTAAAATGGAGCGCGAGCCGATCATTGTTGAGGACGTGGTTGTGGGCAATGTTCGCCGGGAACTGACCGATCGCGAAGAGGTGGACCCTGATTTTGTGATCGTGCGCTCCGACGGCCAGCCGGTGTTTCATCTGGTCAATGTCGTGGACGACCTCGAAATGAATATTACCCACGTGATTCGCGGAGAGGATCACTTGAGCAATACACCCAAACATATCGCCTTGTTTCGAGCCTTCGGAGTGCATCCTCCCAAGTATGCGCATATTCCCCTTATCCTGAACCCGGACGGGAGCAAAATGAGCAAGCGTGACCAGGGCTCGTCGCTCCTTACCTACCTGGAGGAGGGCTACGCCTCGGAGGCCTTGGTGAATTATTTTGCCCTCCTCGGCTGGTCGCCTAAGGGCAATCGGGAAAAACTTCCACTGACGGAAATCATCGAACTTTTTGATCTACCGCAGATCTTGCGTCACAACGCCAGATTCGACATGACCAAGCTCGCCTGGCTGAACGGTGAGTATATTCGCGAGATGAGTAATGACCGCTTTTACGAGCTCTCGATCCATGCCTTGGAGCGGGCCGGTCTGGACACCAATCGTTACCCCGCTGAATATGTCAAATCCGCCCTGGATACCTGCAAGGGAAAAGTGAAACTGTTCAACGAATTGGCAGCGTACGGCGGCTTTTATTTCACCGAAAAGCTGGACTTTCCAGCGGAAGCAGCCACCCGCGAGTTCACTGCCGAAAACAAACCACGATTGCTGGCCCTTCGTGAAGCTTTGGCAAAGCTCGAGCCTTTCGAAGCAGATGCTATTGGCAACACTTTGAAAACCACGGCACAGCAGTTCGGAGTCAAGCCAGGCGTCCTGGTGCATCCCACAAGATTGGCCTGCTGCGGCAACGCAGCCGGTCCCAGTCTGTATCATTTAATTGCCATTTTAGGAAAAGAACGCGTACTGATGCGGCTTGATCAGGCGTTGACCAAGTTTGGTCAGGCATAACTGACTGAACGTAATTATGATCTCCAAACGCGCCACTCTAAACGGAGCCTTGAGCCTGGCTCTTGGAGTTGTCTCTGTTTCATTCGCCGCGGAACGGCCGGTCGTTTCCGTTCCGCGTGCCACGTCAGGCGATTCGGCAATTGAGCCGGACTGGGCGCAGCGTCTTACCGTTACGGTTGGTTCTTCGAATGCCGACATCATCGGAACGACTGACCGTGCTTTGCAAGCCGCTGTCGATTATGTCACACGATTAGGCGGCGGAACGGTGCATATCCTTGCCGGCACTTATCGGCTCCGCAATGCTGTCTATCTACAATCGAAGCTTCGGCTAATCGGCAGCGGAGCAGAAACTATCCTCGTCAAAGAGCCATCCACAACAACAAAGCTGGCCGCGGATAGTGATTGGTACGATCAGGAAATCACCCTGGCAGATGCAACCGGTTTTCAGGTGGGGGACGGCGTATGTTTACGCACCAAAAATGCGGATACGGGCGCGACCATCGTCGCTAAACGCACATTGATTGCGCGCCAGGGCAATCGCTTCAAACTGGACCGCGCGTTGCGTGAAAATTTTTGGCAGCTCGGGAACGCCACAGTATCCACGCTCTTTCCGATCCTAAGCGGAGAGTTCATTTCTGATCTCCAGATCGAGAATCTAACTTTGGACGGCAATAAAACGCACAATGAACTGTTGGACGGCAATTACGCCGGTTGTATTTTTCTGCAGGATTGCAGCCGCATCACGATTCGGGGTGTTCACGCAAAAGACTTCAATGGAGACGGAATCAGTTGGCAGATCTGCCACGATGTGCTGGTCGAGAATTGTGTATCAGAAAATCATCACGGCCTGGGCTTGCATCCTGGTTCAGGGTCGCAGCGGCCCATCATTCGCAATTGCCGCCTCGAAGGGAACGACATTGGAATCTTTTTCTGTTGGGGTGTGAAGTATGGCCTGGCCGAAAATAATCGTATCATCGGTAACCGCATCGGTGTATCCATCGGGCACCGCGACACCGACAACCTTGTGACTGGTAATGAGATTATATCCAGTCGTGAGGTCGGCGTGCTCTTCCGGCCCGAACGAGGCAAAGATTTCGCCGGTCATCGCAATCGGATTCAGAATAACAAGATCGTGGACAGTGGGGCGACCAATGGCGTGGCTATCGACGTGCAGGGCGCAACTGAGTCAGTTGTGTTATCAGACAATGATATCACCGAAACACGCGAGCCGGCTGGGCGTATTGCCGTAAGATTGGGCACAGAGACACGGGAAATTACCGTATCGAGCAATCGCATTTCGGGATTTGCTACTGGAGTCAAGCAATCTGCAGAGCCCAAACCTCACTGATTTCGAGAAGTGAGCCTTTTCGGTACGGCGTGTCACTCCGTGCGCGCGGTTTCCCGAGCAACACAATTTTTGAACAGGCATGAAAGTTATCTCGGTTTTGTTTGAAATAGCGCTTCTTTTGTTGGCCCGGCAGGCTCAAGCGGTTGATGCTACGCCTCCAAAAGCGGAAATTGTCATTGTCGGAGCTGGTATTTCCGGTCTTTGTGCAGCATTGGAAGCCGCTCGGAGCGGGGCGCTCGTCACGGTACTCGATATGGCATCCGTTTTCGGCGGGCATGCAGTCATGTCCAGTGGCATGGTTTGCATGGTCGATACTCCCGAACAAAAAGCGAATCATGTCACCGATTCGCCGGCGATTGCGGTCGGAGATTTTCTGCGCTTTGGAGAGGATGCCAACCGGGGTTGGGCCGAATTCTTTGCGCGAAATTCCAAGCGGGAAGTTTACGACTGGCTGCAGGACATTGGTGTCACGAGTTGGGAATTGTATCCACAAATAATCCCGGGAAACAGTGTGCGCCGACAGCACGTTGCAAAAGGGCGTGGCCTGGGTTTGGTCAGCCCGATATACCGTGAATGTTTGCGATACCCAAATCTTACGTTTCGATGGAACACAAAGGTCACTGCTTTAATGGTTGAATCGGGCCAGGTAGTCGGTGTTCACACCGTGAATCAACGCAACAAACAAACTGAGGATGTTCGCGCCACGTTCGTCATCCTGGCGACGGGCGGTTTTGAGAGCAACCTGGAATTGGTTCGCGCTTATTGGCCACAGTATTTTCCGGGATTGGCCGAAGGCACTCGCATTTTGCTTGGATCGGGCGTGAACGCGCTCGGAAGCGGGCTGGACATGGCTGGAAAGGCGGGAGCTGATCTAGCCAGGCTCGATCATCAACTGTTTTACTCCACGGGCCTTGTGGATCCGCGCGATGAACTTGGTAAACGAGGACTCCATGCATTCAACAGGCATTCCATCTGGGTCAACGTCCAGGGAAAACGATTCGTATTTGACGGTCAACCTGATCCCAAACGTCAGGTACCCGCTCTCCTGAGCCAAACCTCTGCGACTTATTGGGCCATATTTGACGCAACCTCTCGTCCAAATTTCTTTGTCTCCGGCTCTGATTGGAACGATACCAACGTCGTGCAACGGGAAATTTTTGATAATTCAAAGCTGGCCCAATGGATCAAACGGGCGAATACGATTGACGACCTCGCAGAAGCTGCTGGTCTGCCTGGCGCAATTCTAAACGAAACCATCCAACACTGGAATGATATGATCGATAAGGGTGAGGACGTCGATTTCCATCGGTTCGATGATTCGAGCGCGGAACGGCCTCCCAGGATCGACAAGCCTCCCTTTTATGCCATTCAGCTCTTCCCGCTCGCCCGGAAAAGTCTTGGAGGGGTAGTAGTGGACCTTTCCTGCCGCGTGCTGGATAAGAAAGGACGAGTCATTCCAAACCTGTATGCAGCAGGAGAGTTGACTGGTGTAGGCGGCATCAACGGCCGGGCAGCCCTGGAAGGGACGATGCTCGGACCCGGAATTCTTATGGGCCGCGTTGCTGCGAAACACTGCACAAACGAATTGAAGCGACCAACACAGCCTCCGTTGCCAGAACCTGAGGTCGCAAGATCGGATTCGCGTTCAACTGCACCTGACGTTCTGGTATCGTGGAGGGAAGTTCTCCGCCAGGTTATTGCTCAGCCGCGCGCTGGATATTTCCATTTCGAGAAGGTACATGCAGCAGTTTTGGCGCGAGATTATGACTGTGGGAAATGCCATACCGAACCTTCGCCACTTGCCATAACCGGAGACCAAATCGATCGCCGGGGAATGATGAGAGCCTGCGCTATTTGCCATGGTGGAGTGAGCGAACGGTGATTTTTGGGGGCGAGGAAGGATTTCTTCCAACTGTTGACAAGCTCGCTTTGGTCCATATCCTTTGGGCCTGACCGAATAGGCACGCCTGTCGTGGCTGGCCATAACCCACGGGTCTTGAGAGGAAGTGAACGATTTTGACTGAGATTAAACTGAAAAAAAGCGAACCTGTCGAACGAGCGCTGCGGCGGTTGAAGAAAAAAGTAGAGCGCGAAGGGACCTTGAAAACCGCGCGAGCTCGCCGGCATTTCGAAAAGCCGAGCGAGCGCAGGCGGCGCAAAGAAAAAGTTGCTCGTTTCTCAGCTATGCTGAAGGCGCGCTACGCAGACTCGTGACATCCTGGTGACCCAGGCTCAAGAGGGGCTCGCATTGAACGATGTTGCCGGCTTGATCCATGTATTCCTTTTCGACCTGTTGGAATTCCCACCGGCACACCGACGGCCGGGCTATGCTTCGGGAAATCAAGGAGCTTGGATTCGATTATGCCGAGTTGAGTCATGGAACCCGGATAAGCCTTTTGCCAGGCATTATCGAGGCGGTGGAGGCGGGAGAAATGAAGATTTCGAGCCTGCACAATTTTTGTCCTTTGCCAATCGGGGTCAACAATTCCGCCCCTAACCTTTACCAATTTTCGGCGGAACGTCCACGCGAGCGTGAACTGGCAGAACGCTACACGTTAAAAACTCTTGAGTTTGCTCAACGGATGAAAGCTCCTCTGGTTGTGTTGCACGCCGGCAGCATCGAAATGAAGGATTACACCGATAAACTGCTGGAATGGTTGGGACGTGGTGAAAAGGATTCCAGCAAATACAAAAAACTCTGCCAGGAACTGGATCAGAAGCGAGAAGCGAAAAAGGAGCCCTTCTTCGAGCGGGTCAAAGAGGTATTAAAGAAATTATTGCCGGAAGCGGAATCCAGGGGCCTGAAACTTGGAATTGAGAACCGGCAGGCCCTCGAGGAATTGCCAATCGAAACCGATTACTATTTCCTTTTCCGCGAACAACCGAGCCCCAACCTTGTGTATTGGCATGACACAGGTCATGCGCAGATCAAAGAGAACCTTGGTTTTCTCCATCATGCAATGCACTTGGAATCATTACGTGAACGCCTGGCGGGGTTTCACATTCACGATGTACAATTCCCCGGACGCGATCACTGCGCGCCAGGAACAGGCACCGTGGATTTTGCCGCACTCAAGCCCTTTGTAAAACCCGAGCATCTCAAAGTGTTTGAATTTGGTCCGCATTTAACAGTCGAGCAGGCTAAGGCCGGAATTGAACACATCAAAACGGTGTGGGGACAGTAGTCCGGAAGTTGAGATTACTCGATTTTCTTACCTCTTTCAGCGAGGTTTGACCGGAGGTAAAGGACGAACCTCGGTGGATTGGCTAAAATGAAAGACTTGCTGGAGACGGCAACGGATATTGTGCGGCAACTTCAATCCGCTGGGTTCACTGCATTCTGGGTGGGCGGATGCGTGCGCGATTTTGTGCTGGGCCGAACGCCGCAGGATTATGATATTGTCACCAACGCTGTGCCTGACCAGGTGGAAAAGCTCTTCCCCCGCACAATCCCGGTCGGTAAGAAGTTTGGCGTCGTAGTCGTCCTTCAAGAGGAACATCAATTTCAAGTAGCCACTTTTCGTGCCGAAGCCGATTATAAAGATGGACGTCGTCCGAGTGAAGTGACTTTTGGAGATGCCCAGGCCGATGCGCTTCGGCGCGATTTTACTGTCAACGGATTGTTCTACGATCCGATTCGAGGACAACTGCACGATTGGGTGTCAGGAAAACCGGATTTAGAGGCAAAATTGATCCGCACGATTGGTTCGCCGGCAGAACGTTTCGGTGAAGACCATTTACGACTTCTCCGGGCAGTCCGGTTGGCTGCTCAGCTCGGTTTCGAAATTGAGGAAGGCACGTTCGCAGCGATTCGATCCAGCGCACCAAAAATTCGTGGTATAAGCGCGGAAAGGATCCGGGAAGAACTTTGCCGGTTATTTCAACCACCTTTTGCTGGACGCGGGTTGGACCTGTTGCATCAAAGCGGTTTGCTTGGGCAAGTTCTGCCGGAAATCGAAGCCACCATTGCTTGTGAGCAATCGCCAGAATTTCATCCTGAAGGCAACGTATTCCGGCACCTGATGTTAATGCTGGACCAAATGCTACCTGACGCCTCGCCATCTTTACCCTGGGCAATACTGTTCCATGACGTTGCCAAGCCAGTGACCGCTTCAAAAGATCCGAGCACCGGTAGTATTCATTTCTACGGGCATGAAAAAGTTGGCGCGGACATGGCTCGTGAGATACTCGAACGGCTGAAATTTCCCCGCAAGCAAACCGACGAAATAGTCCAAGCGGTGCGCTGCCACATGCAGTTCAAGGATGCCATGGTGATGCGCAAAGCTACATTAAGGCGGCTATTGATGCGCCCCACGTTTCCACTGGAATTGGAATTGCATCGGCTCGATTGCCTGGGTTCCCACCGGCGCCTGGATATTTACGATTTCCTCGTTGCGCAAGAAAAGGAACTGCAGCACCAACCTGAAATAGTTCCGCCGTTGCTCACCGGCAACGATCTTATTGCGATGGGCGTCCGGCCAGGTCCCGACATGGGCGCCCTTCTGGAAGAACTGCGGGAAAAACAATTGGAAGATCAGCTGAAAACGGAGACTGAGGCGCGGGAATGGGTTAAACAGAAGCTGAGCGCAAGTCCGCCGATGAGAAGAGATGGTGAATGAACGGGTCCGGCCCGGACTCGTTAATGGAGACTTCCCTTGACCAAATATTTGTCCGGATTTTTGGAAAACGCCTCACGACAATCCTCGCTGCAAAAGCAGTAAGTGTGTCCATGATATTCCGTTCGTGGAGTCGAGTCGTTGACCCGCACTTTCACGCAAGCGAGGTCGTTGTTGTAACGGCAGACGTAGCAAGTTTGGGTCGAACCGGACTCTTCGGCACGATCCGTGGAAGGGGTCGCGCAACCGGACGCGAGGGCCAGGAGCGGGATAACGGTCAAATATAGCAGCCATCTCATACTTTACGACCAGAGCGGCAAAATAGACCCGGCCCCGGACCTTGGCAGTATCGTTCTTCAAAAGCTCAACGTCAAGGCGCCATTCACCTTGTAAGAGGTTTCGAGCTGCTCGCCATTCAAATCCTGGACCACGGGCAAAGGGGATGACACCGTAAAACTGAAGTTGGGACAGAAGCTGACGCGAAAACCAGGCGTAAGAAATAAGGCGGTGCCACCGGTGTTCGGATCGCGCTCACCACTTTCTTCGCTTTTGAAAAGATAACGAACGTTGGCTTCGGCAAACACGCTGACTTGGGGGAATTTATGGATGTCCTCCGTGAAGCGATAAGCCAGGGCGACTCCACTGTCGAAACGGTCTCCCAGCCGGAAATCATCGGCCTCGCTCCGCAAAGTGTATTGCGCGCTGACATCGAACGTAATCTGGGACGTAAGAAAGCGTGAATACGCCAACCCAAGCATTCCATCGTAAGAACCGGACCCGGCCGTCGCGGACGGCTCGACGCGTTCGCCCGCTGAATTTTTTACGTCAAATTTTCCCGTCGGAAACTTCACACCCCCGAACACGGCAAAGCTTCCAATTGGTCCACGATAAAACCTGTATTTACTCGCCAGCCAAAGGTCAGTGAGGCCGTCCGGATTAAAAGTGAGGATCTCCGTTTCTCCGGTATCGGCGTTGAACTCAGCTTCGCGGGCGCCCACTGCGGTATAGTAACCCAGAGAAAGACTGACTTGCAGGTTTTCCACAATCCCATAACTGATACTAACAGTGCTTAAGAAACTTCGATCCAGCAGATCGAAGGACCCAGCTCTGGTAGCTTTAGCCTCGATGGCCCCTGCCGAGAGGTCTTCGAACTCTGTGTAGTCTTCGCGCAGTTCCACGGAAAACTTTCCAGGCTTAAGGGTCTCGCCTGATTGAGTGGAGGCGCCGCCGCCCGAAGTGCCAGGGCCATGGTCGGCATGAACGTGAGTCGCCCCGAAGAGCGCAATGCATACCACCAGCAAGGTAGTCTCCAATTTCATTGGTCGATTCTCTATTCTTTTATACTGAATTATTTCAACAAAATGTGGGGCTAATGTTCGAAAGGCCTTATCTCTAAGTCAATCGTTCAGATTAATCCCAACGAAAACAGAGTTTATTGACCCAGAACGCCTGACGTAATGGGGATTGTTAATCGTCGTTTGCTTGCCGCCCATCCAAACTTCCCGCCGATGTTGCTCGTTTCCACAAATGTTCCTGGAACGGTATTCCCACCGGATATGATGTTTGGTTGTGTAACTGAAGCCCCCTTCGACACCGTCGCTGATTTTCCGAACGTCGCGCGGGTAGTGTCATTGGGAGATCGCGTATGAAGTTCCATTCTACTCCCAACACCCCGGTGCCCCGACTCCTCATACTGGGTCAAAAAAAACGTAAGGGGTCCCTGCCCGCTCGGCGTATTAAGAGTGAAGGTCGCGACGAAGAAACGCCGTGAGAGCACAAACAAACGAAAAATATATAACGAACATGAAATCATCCAAAGTCGTCACTAAAATAATCGCCCTGCATTCCACGCTGGCAGTCGCCACTGCCTTGATCGGCTGGTTCCCCCACTCGCTCTCCGCTGCGGAACGTATGAAAGGCGGCCAGATAATGATGAAACAAATCACAACTCCCGCCCAAGCGGAAGCCCTTAAGCCAGGTGACTCGCTTACCATGGTTTGCAGCATGTGCAAGTCCGTGATGTTGCACAACGTCAACACCGAGAAAGGCCACATCAAAGTAATGACCGTTGGCGAGAAGCACATGTGTCCCGGATGCGAAAGCACGATCACCGTGGTTGGCACCGGCAAAGGCAAACATGACGAAATAAAACATACTTGCCAAAAATGCGGCAATGACTCCGTTTTCTGCTGCGCCACCAAACCAGGCGCTGGCACAACCAAAGGCATGGAAAAACACTAAGCTTTTTGACAGGGGCTTATCACAGTCCATAGATGCAACTCCTGCGGATCGGAAAACCTTGCCTGCTGTGATATGAACGGCGTCGCCCTCGCCATCAAAGGTATAGATAAGAAACCCGTTGAGATCGCTCCGCTTAAATAGCACGCTGCGCCATGCACGCTTCACCAGAAAATCGGTATGCGCCGCGGTAAAACTAACGACTCTCTGGCCGGCGGTACGTCCCGCCGCCGTCCAGCAACCTTGGAGCATTTGAAAGGGAAACGCTTCTCCACGAGGCTCCGCCTGAAAAGCATCCGCCGCCTCTCCCCCTGGCTTGTCTTGACTGCCCTCGCAGTATCACTTCTCGCTGGCTGCAATGGTATTCCAACCAAAGACGAGAAAGCAGCTCGTAACCAGTTACTCTTCACTGGCGCTACCTATCGACCACACGATCAAAAATTCCCGCTGCCTCCATTGTCATCCGATTCGAGCCTCAGCAATTTCCTGATGTTCGCGATGCTCAATCAGCCCAAGGTCGAAGCCGCCTATTACGATTGGGCGGCATCGGTCGAACGCATTACCCAGGCCCGTTCGTTCCCCGACCCGCAGTTTACTTTCCAAATGGACATCCAAAATGTCGTCACTTCAATTATGCCAGGGCTTATGGGAACCATTCCCTGGCCTGACAAACTCCGTGTTGGGGCACAAATCGCTTCGGCTGAGAGCCAGGCAAAATACTTCGCTTTTCAATCCGCCGTTCTGCAAAGCGCTTTCGACGTCAAGCGCGCATACTACCAGCTTCATTTCCTCATCGAGAAAATCCGCGTCAACCAGGAAACACTGAAATTGCTCCGCGACCTTGAGCAGCTCGCCCGGGCTCAGAATGAAGTGGGCAAGGTCACATTGCAGGATGTCTTGCGCGCTCAAATCGAGCAGGACCGGCTCAAGACTGAGCTCGCCAATCTAGAGGACTCGCGCAGCTCCCTCCTGGCGCAGTTCAAGGCCGCGCTCGGTCTGGGTCCTGCCGAGTCAACGCCGCCCATCCCAAGCCGCTTCGAATCCACCCCGCTGGATCTCACGGCCGATAAGCTGCTCGAGACCGCCCTTGCACAGAACACCCAGATCAAGTCCATGGAGGCGGACGTGCGCGCCGCCGAAGCCTCTATCACCCTCGCCCGGAAAGCGCGGCTGCCCGATTTCAGCCTGGGCCTCATGGCCGATGTGAAGATGAACCCGACGCTCTATCGTTTCCCGGGAGGACCCGGAACCGTCTCACTCCCGATCTGGCGGGATAAGATCGCCGCCCAAATTGCCGAGGCCCAGGCCAACAAGCGCTCCGCGGCGGCCCGGCTCTCCGCCGAACAAATCACCCTGGCCGTGGACATCGCCGAGCGGTCCTACCTTTACCGGGAAGCCACCCGCAACCTGGCGCTGCTGGATGACCAGCTACTGCCCAAAGCACGGCAGTCCCTCGAAGTGGCCCGTTCCGGCTACGTGGCCGGCCAGAGCGATTTTTTCAACCTGACCGACACCGAACAAACGCTGCTCGGGTTCAAACTGAATAAGGTGGAGTCGACCATGCAACGCGAAGTCGTCCTCGCGGAGCTGTCACTCATCATTCAGGGCATGTCACCGGCAGGTGGCTCCATGGCTGCGAGAAGTTCCGGCATGGCTGGCGGAAAATCGTCTGCAAAGAAATCCGGAGGAGGAATGTGACCTGCGGGGAATCCGAAATCCGAAGTCCGAAATCTGAACTCCGGACAAAATGCGAAATATTTGAAATGAACTCTCCAAACAAAAACGCAAGGCCGGGGCTCCTTTTCGCCATGGCCCTGGCGCTGGTTGCCGGTGCCGCCCTCTTCCTCACCGGCTGTGGTCGTGCGCACACGCCTGCTGCCGGCGGGGACGGGGCAAAAACTCTTTACACCTGCGGTATGCACCCTCAGGTCATTCAAGACAAACCCGGCAACTGCCCGATTTGCGGCATGAAGCTGACGCCAATCCGCGCACAGCCGGGCACGGCAGCCAGCGCTCCAGCCGCCCCGGGCGAGCGCAAGATCAAGTATTACAAATCCTCAATGAACCCGGGCGAAACCAGCCCGGCCCCCGGCAAGGACAGCATGGGGATGGACATGGTGGCGGTCTATGAGGATGAGGCCGCGGCAGTCCAATCGTCGGCCATCACCATCGACGCGGCCACGTCGCAGAACATGAATCTGCGCACCGAGGTCGTGACGCGCGGCCCCGTGCGGCGCGTCGTGCGGACGGTCGGGGTGATCGAATTCGACGAAACCGCGCTGGCCGAAGTCAGCACTAAGTTCCGCGGGTGGATCGAAAAACTTTATGTGGATTCCACCGGCAAACAGATGCACCGCGGCGACCCGTTGTTTGAAATCTATTCGCCGGAACTCTACCTGGCCCAGACGGAGTACCTGCTCACGCTTAATTCACTAACCAACCAGGAAGGCGTCACATCGGAAATACGCATGAACGGCGCGATGACCAAGTTGCGGTACTGGGATATCTCGGAGGACCAGATCGCCGAATTGGAGCGGACCCGGACGCCCAGGAAAACGCTGCGGATGAACGCGCCGCGCGATGGCATCGTGGTCGAGAAAATGGTGGCCGAGGGCCAGATGGTTGAAGCGGGTATGAAACTCTACCGGCTGGCGGACCTTGCCACGGTCTGGGTCCAGGCTCAGGTCTATGAGCAGGACCTCGCCTTCATTAATCTCGGCCAGGAAGCCACCGTCAGCCTGGCTTCGCAACCGGAACCCAAATTCCGCGGCCGGGTGACCTACATCTACCCAACGGTGGACGAAAAGACCCGCACCGCGCGTGTGCGTATGGAGTTCCATAACCCCGGTTACTTCCTCAAACCCGGCATGTACGCGACGGTCGAGATGTCCTCGGAATTGTCGCCCTCGGCCCTGCTGGTGCCGGATATGGCGGTGCTGCGCAGCGGCGAGAAGAACACGGTCTTTGTCGCTCTGGATGAGGGACGCTTTGAGCCTCGAATCGTCACCCTCGGTCCCGGCGCCGACGGCAACATGTACGAGGTTCTCAGCGGACTGAAGGAGGGTGAGCGGGTGGTGACCTCCGGCCAGTTCATGCTCGATTCGGAAAGCCAGTTGCGAGAGGCGATTCAGAAAATGCTCAAGCCCTCGAAGGGTGGAGTATCGAAGCCTGAGATCAGCGCTGCGTCTTCCGCTACGAACGTCCCTAACGCCCCACGCCCCGATACGACCGTCACATACATCTGCCCGATGCCGGAGCATGTGTCACTGGAGTACGACCACGCCGGCAAGTGCCCCCTCTGCGGCATGACACTCGTCCCGGTGACGGCGGAAGTGCTGGCCAGAATCCAGCCCGGCGGAAAGCTGGAGTACTACACCTGCCCCATGCCCGAGCACAGCGATGTCCACGAGAAAAAGCCGGGCAAGTGTTTGCGCTGCGGCATGACGCTCATTCCAGTGATGACTCGCCCGCGGCCGGCCGAGATGCCGCGCCCAGAGGGCTCGGCCGGCGGAGATGTACACTTGCCGGCGAAGCTTTACACTTGCCCCATGGCTGAGCATGCGGAGGTGGTTCAGGAAAAGCCGGGTGTGTGCCCGGAGTGCGCTATGAAGCTTGTGGAAACGACCAAGGTGAACCATGGGCACACTGCGGAGGATAATTGGCGACGGCAACACCCACCGATGGAACATCCCAGTCCCGACCATCAACACTGAGCGCCACCCATGAACAGGGGCCCCGCATAACTCCAGCTCTCCAGCTTTCCATTCTGACCTATGCTCCAGCGCATCATCGATTTTTCGCTCAAGAACAAGTTCATCGTTCTGCTGGGGACGATCGTGCTGGTCCTGGGCGGCATCTACGCGGTCAAGAATATCCCGCTCGACGCGATCCCTGACCAATCCGACGTCCAGGTCATCCTCTATACCGAATGGCCGGGCCAGGCGCCGCAAATCGTCCAGGACCAGGTCACCTATCCCATCACCACCAAGATGCTGTCGGTGCCCAAGGCGAAAGTCGTGCGCGGCTATTCCTTCTACGGCTTTTCGTTCGTGTATATCATTTTCGAGGACGGCACCGATCCCTATTGGGCCCGCAGCCGCGTGCTCGAATATCTGAGCGGCTTGAGCGGCCGCCTGCCCGCTGGCGTCTCACCCAGCCTCGGTCCGGACGCGACCGGTGTCGGTTGGGCGTTCATGTATTCCATCAACTCCACCAACCGGGACCTGGCCGAACTCCGTTCGATGCAGGATTGGTATCTCCGTTACCAATTGGCTTCCGTGGAAGGCGTGTCCGAGGTCGCCTCCGTCGGCGGTTTCGTCAAGCAATACCAAATCACCGTGGACCCGACCAAACTGCGCGCCTACAACCTCTCCATCTCGGAAGTCGCCATGGCAGTTAAGCGGAGCAACGGTGAAGTCGGGGGGCGCTCCATCGAACTCTCCGAAAAGGAATTCATCCTCCGCGTCCGCGGTTATGTCCAGAAGCTGGAGGATCTCAGGAAAATCGCCGTCGGTGTCGGTGACAAGGGAGTCCCGGTTCTCCTCGGTCAAGTCGCCAACATCGAACTCGGCCCGGACATGCGCCGCGGAATCGCCGAGCTGAACGGAGAAGGTGAAACTGTCGCCGGCGTGGTCGTCGTCCGCTACGGCGCCAACGCCCGCCAGGTCATTCTCGATGTAAAGAAGAGGCTGGATCAGGCCATGAAGGGCCTGCCCCCGGACGTGCAATACACGGTAGTCTATGACCGTAGCGCCCTGATTCAGCGCGCGGTCAAAACGCTGGAAGAAAAGTTGATTGAGGAGAGCATCGTCGTCGCCATCGTCTGCATCGCCTTTCTCCTGCATCTGCGCAGCGCGTTTGTCGCCATTCTCATCCTGCCTATCGCTGTGCTCATGTCTTTCCTGGTCATGTTCGGTCAGGGAATCAGCTCGAACATCATGTCCCTGGGCGGCATCGCCATCGCCATCGGCGCGATGGTTGATGCGGTGATCATCATGATCGAGAACGCCCACAAACACATGGAGCGTGACCAGGGAAAGAAGCCGCATTGGGAAATCATTCGCGACGCCTCGATCGAGGTTGGGCCGACGCTGTTTTACTCTCTGCTCGTCATCACCGTGTCCTTCATCCCGGTGTTCACGCTCCAGGCGCAGGAGGGGCGCCTCTTCAAGCCGCTGGCGTTCACCAAGACCTATTCCATGGGCGCGGCCGCGCTGCTCTCAATTACCCTGGCCCCAATTCTCATGGGCTTCTTCATCCGCGGAAAAATTCCGTCCGAAGAAAAAAACCCCCTCAACCGTTTTCTCATCTGGCTCTATCACCCGGTGATTGACTTTGTCATCAAATGGCGCTGGCCAGTCATCTTCACTGCTGCCGCCCTCATTGTTTGGGTGTTCTTCCCCTGGAACTATCTCGCCGCGCGCCTCCTGCCCGATGGCAAAGGCAAGGAATGGGCTTTTAAGGTCGGAAAGATTTTCCCGTACCAAAACATCGGTTCGGAATACATGCCGCCGCTTTATGAAGGGGACTTGCTCTACATGCCCACCACCTTTCCCGGCATCTCTCCCACCAAGGCTCGCGAAGTTCTCCAGACCACCGACAAGCTCATTCGCCGGTTCCCAGAGGTCCACCATGTGTTCGGGAAGATCGGCCGCGCCGAAACGGCCACCGATCCCGCGCCCTTCGACATGATCGAGACTACCATCATGCTCAAGCCCGAAGAAGAATGGCCGGTGGTGGACATCAAGGACGACGCCGGCAATATCATCGCCCACCGGCGCCGCACTCCTGACGAACTAATCGATGTGATGAATGCCGCCGTGCAAATCCCCGGTCTCAATAATGCCTGGACCATGCCCATCAAGACTCGCATTGACATGCTGGCCACCGGCATCAAGACCCCCGTTGGAATCAAGGTCGCTGGACCCAACCTTGCCGAGCTGGAGCGCGTCGCCTCGGAGATTGAGGCTGTCGTCAAGGCCGTCCCGGGCACGCTCAGCGCGTTTGCCGAACGCACCATGGGCGGCAATTACATCGAGTTCAATATCGACCGCGATGCCATCGCGCGCTACGGATTGACCGTCGGTGACGTCCAGGATGTGCTTGAGGTCGCTCTCGGAGGCATGCCCCTGACCACGACCGTCGAGGGTCTCGAACGGTACGCGGTTAACCTTCGCTATAGCCGCGATTTCCGGGAGAACCTTGGCGCCCTGCGCGAGATCGTCGTACCCACCCGGACGGGTGCGCAAATCCCTCTGGGCCAACTGGCCAAAATCGAAACCGTCCACGCCCCCATGGGCATCAAAAGCGAAGCCGCTATTCCAAATGCCTGGATTTACGTGGACGTCAAAGGCATCGACATCGGCACCTACGTTCAAATGGCCATGCGCGCCGTCAACGAGGCCATCGCTAAAGGGACGATCAAACTGCCCAGCGGCTACAACATCTTCTGGAGCGGCCAATATGAATACATGCTCCGTTCCCAACAGCGCCTGATGATCGTCGTGCCGCTCACGCTCTTGCTCATCATCCTGATCATTTATCTGAACACGCGCTCGGCCATAAAAACCGCCATCGTGATGCTGGCCGTGCCGTTCTCGCTGGTCGGGGCCATCGGCATCCTCGCCATCCTTCACTACAATTTGAGCGTCGCCGTCTGGGTCGGCATTATCGCCCTCGCCGGTCTCGACGCCGAAACCGGCGTCGTCATGCTTCTCTACCTCGACATCGCCTATGGCCAGTGGATTAAAGACGGTAAAATGCGCCACCTCACCGATCTTCGTGATGCCATCTATCACGGCGCAGTCAAGCGCGTCCGCCCCAAAGCCATGACGGCATGCGTCATCATTGCCGGCCTCGCGCCGATCCTCTGGAGTCACGGTACCGGCGCCGATGTGATGAAACGCATCGCCACCCCCATGGTTGGTGGTGTCATAACTTCGACCGTCATGGAGTTAGTTGTGTATCCCGCTATATATTACCTCTGGCGATCGCGCGCCCTCAAAACCCTGCCCGTGACCGCTCAACTTTAAAGGAACCCACGACGATGAGGGATTTGGCGCGGTGTGGCGTATTAAAACATGGAAACAGTGGGCATTAAGCTAAAAGTATGAATCGAACTATATGAAACCGAATCAAGACCCCGAAAATGATGCACACCTGCGCACGCTTCTGCGCTCGTGGGTTGTGGACACTCCCCTGCCACCCGGTTTCAAGGATAGCGTCTGGCGGCGCATCGAACGTGCCGATCTTCAGCCCGAATCCCCATTTTGGGCCGGCCTGATGAACCTCATAGACGTCTCCCTCCCGCGCCCCAAAGTCGCCTTCGCCTACCTCACCGTCCTTCTTGCTGTGGGCCTCACCGCTGGCGCTTGGGCTGCTCAGATCAAAACCAGCCACGCCGAGACTTCCCTCGGACTGCGCTATGTCCAATCCCTGGACCCGTATCACTCTGCTGCCGTCCATCCATGAAAAAAGGTCCGGCCATACTTGTATTGGGCATCCTCGCCTCCCTCGCCGCTTTTGCTGCCGTTTATTATCTCGGCACGCTCCATTGCCGTGACATGATGCGCGGTGCCAAGCCAGAGCTGGTCTGGCTCAAGCACGAATTCAAACTCAATGACGCTGAGTTCACTCGCATCACCCAACTGCACGAAGCCTACCTGCCTCGGTGCCGCGAACGCTGCAAACACATTGCAGAGCAGGACGAAAAGCTTCAGCAGCTGCTTGCCCACTCCGCCTCCATCACCCCCGAAATACAAACCCTCCTCGCCGAGCGCGCCAAAACCCGCGCCGACTGTGAGGCCGAGATGCTCAAACACTTCCTGGAAGTTAGTCGCACCATGCCTCTTGAGCAGGGAAAGCGTTATCTCGCCTGGGTCCAGCAGCAATCCTCCCTGCATAGCGGCGGCATGGAGCAAAGTCATGGCATGGACGACGAGCACCACCTGTAAAGCCCCGCCATGAACGAGCCCAGCTGTGATGAGCAGGACGCACACGACATGGCCCGGCTGAGCGGCGGTCACGAGGCCGCCTTGGACGCTCTAATGGAACGCCACGCACCAAAATTGTTCCATTACCTCCTGCGCTCCCTTCAGGATGAAGCCGACGCCTCCGACCTTGCCCAGGAAACCTTCGTAAAACTCTATCATAACCGCGAGAAATACGACCCCGCCCAGAAGTTTTCCACTTGGCTCTATGCCATCGCCAGCAATCTCGTGCGCGACCGTTACCGCTGGCGTTCACGTCATCCCCAGGTTTCCCTCGACGCCGAGAACGAAGGAACCGGAACCAGCCTGAAAGAAGGCCTGCCGACGGACGAAGCCACGCCCGACGCGTCGCTGCAAACCGAGGAACGCGCCGATGCTGTTCGCAAAGCAGTAGCTGCCCTCCCGGAAGAACTGCGAGAGCCCTTGATCCTCGCCACTTATGAGGAACTGCCCCAGGCCGAAATCGCCGCCATCCTCAAATGTTCCCCTAAGGCCGTCGAAACCCGCATCTATCGCGCCCGTCGACAACTCCGTCTCCAGCTCGGTGATCTCGCTCCCGCTTCATGACCTCCACACCTCAACCAAAGCAATTGAAAGTAATCCAATGAACACAACCATGACTCGCCTCAGGGTTTCTATTTGGATCGCCGCGCTCGCTGTTTCCGCCTTCGCCCTCACCGGCTGCAAAGAGCACGATCCAAGCGACAAGGCCGCTACGGCCACTAAATACACTTGTCCCATGCACCCCGAAGTCATAAAGGACAAACCCGGTGACTGCCCCAAGTGTGGAATGAAACTCGTCGAAAAGCGCTGACTCCTTCCACCAATGCCGCCGCAGTCATCAGAAGACACATTGATTCGGGATGTTCAAACCACCCCGGATCAGCACCCAAATTTTTGAATACGAAACATCCGAACCATTCCAGGGAGTCTTGTCATGATTCCAATTCGACGAGCAGTGTTTTACACCTTTCGAATAAAGCTCGATCCGAGGATGACTAACAACAACGCTACGCCGAGCACGCAGACAATTGCGGCGCCGATCGGCAAGTCTACTTTGGCTGTGAGCAACAAGCTCACCAAACTGCAGAGCGTGGCAATTCCCCACCCAACAACAAACCGTGACAGGAAAGAGTTCACCAAATACGCAGCGCTAACCGCAGGGACCACCAGATAGGAGAACACCAATAGAACGCCGCCAATGTGGACAAAGCTCGTTACGACCAGCCCGAATAGCATGTAAAAAACGAAGTCCCACCAGCGCACATTCAGGCCGCTGGCAATCGCTTGCTCAGGGCCAGCGGAAATGGCGAGAAATTTCTTCCGGAAAAAGAAATGGGCGATACCGACGGCCACAAACAGCGCAAAAGTTTTAAGCACATCGCTGGACGGCACGACCAACAATTCACCCACCAGTGAACGTTGAAGCTCTTCTTTGCCACCGCTGCTTCGGCTCAGTGCCAGGATCGAAGCGGCTGCAGCCATCACATAAACAATGCCGATGAGGGCTTCCTGCGGGACCCGCTGCCGACGAGTGCGCGTAAATGTCAGTACCACGGCACCGACAAAAGTAAATCCCAGCGAGAACGCGTAACTTTCCCAATCATGTACGTCGTAGCCTACCAGCATGGAAACACACGTCCCGAAGGCGGCCATCTGTGCCAGGGCGAGGTCCACGAAAATCACCCCACGTTGAACGATATGCAGCCCCAGATAAACGAGCAACCAAGGCAATATCAGGCTCGCAATCAGCGGCCATTTCATCAAAGAAAATAAATCACTCATGAACATGAATGGTTGAGTAGAGGATCAATGCGGAACCATCGAAACGTTGATTCCGCTCATACATTCGACCTTCGGCCTTCGGATTTCGGATTTTAGATCTCATTTATCGCGATTGTCCCAATGCCCGCGCAACGGCATTGACCACATGATCCATTAAAGTGACATACCCCCCATCAGTGCCCTTGATTCCGCCTGGGAATTGAGAGACATCCACCACAGTTGCGCCTGTTTTTTCGCCGACCGTTTCGGCGGTTCGACGATTCAAATAGGGATCCACGATGATTACATGCACTTTGTCCTGTTTCATTTTTGTAATCATCTCTGCGAGGTGAGTGGGTGTAGGGGGAACACCTGGTTTGGGCTCGAGGAACAGGTCAATTTTGAGACCGAACCTATCGGCAAAATAAAGCCAGGAATTGTGATAAGCCGCAACCTGTTGCCCTTTGAATGGGGCCAGGGTCTGTTGCCACGCGCTTAGCCTCGTGTCAAT
>Ga0163163_10000703_pt1 | contig 28430 bp, 30 predicted proteins | sample S65metaG_FD_119766 | JGI IMG/M metagenome (GOLD analysis project Ga0163163, IMG submission 119766) | Switchgrass rhizosphere microbial communities from Kellogg Biological Station, Michigan, USA - S6-5 metaG | ecosystem: Host-associated > Plants > Roots > Rhizosphere > Soil | place: USA...
ATTTGGATCGGTTGTACAAAATGAGCCCAGCCGATTTATTGAAGAATTGCCTGAACAATACCTCGACAGAAGTTTTGCTGGTGCAGCGTCAAGGAATAACGATTTTTCCCGTTGGAGCGGAGGTTCTGCATTTGACCGGATGAAGGGAGGTTTTGGCAGCTCTGTTTCACAGGCTGAGAAAATGTACGGCCCGCCTCCGAATAAGCAAAGGGAACAGGCACCTTATCTCGCTCCCAAAACACAACCGAAGACAGTAGAGCATGTACCCAGCGCCGATTTTGTTGCCAGCGATACGTCCAACCTGGAAGTTGGTCAGCGCGTTGAGCACCAGAAATTCGGATTTGGAGAAGTAGTTAAGATGGAAGGCAGCGCGCACAATCCCATCGCTACCGTGAAATTTGAACTAAACGGGGAGAAGAAAATTATGTTGAATTATGCGAAGCTGCGGATTCTCTAATCAACTAATATCTTAATAATATGAGCAGTGCCCCACAGCAGATCGTTCCCATGCTTTCATACGAGGATGGAATTGCGGCCATTGAATGGCTTTGCAAAGTGTTTGGCTTCAAGGAGCGCACCAGGATGCTGGATGATAAGGGCCAACTGGCGCACGGCGAGATAACCATGGGCCACGGAATTATTATGCTCGCTTCCCCCACGCCCGATTACCAAAGTCCAAAGCGACATCGTGAACATTGTGAATCCGCTGCCAGGTGGTACCAGTCTCACTATATCATCAATGGCGTGTTGGTATATGTGGATGATGTGGCCAGTCACTATGAAAATTCTAAAAACGCTGGTGCTAATATTCTCACACCACCTGAAATGGGCGGCGTTGCGCCGCGATACAGGGTGGAGGATTTGGAGGGTCAACGCTGGATGTTTATTCAAAAAGACTAAATCTTTTTTGCTTAGCCTTTCACCTGCTGTTTCAGCGCCGCAAGATTTTTCTTTTCGCTTCCAATGAAAATCTTCGTTCCATCGATCACGACAGGACGCTTTAGAAAGGTGTATTCCGATAAAATCAGGTTCCGATAATCAGCCTCTGAGAGCTGTTTGTCCTTCAATCCCATTTCCTTGTATTTTAATGCTCGCCGGCTGAAAAGAGCCTCAAAGCTACCGGCCATTTTCTTCATTTCATCCAACTGCGCCGGGGTTATGGATTCGGTCTTGATTTCTTGAAACTCAAAGCCTTTTGATCTTTTATCGATGCCGGTCTCTTTAATAATGGCCTGGCAGGTGGTACAGTTGCCGAGGTGGTACATTTTTTTCATGCGAATTCAAAAGTAAAAATTCAAAAGTCAAAAGTAGCCATGGCATTCTATTTACCTTTTGAATTTTGCCTTTTTACTTTTGAATTGTAATAAATTACCCTAATCAGCGACTAATATTAAAGACTTGTCAGCCCAAAGCCATACTAATGACTTCCTGGAAATGATCAGGATACACGGTGGGATAATCCATAAGATTTCCCGCTTGTACCGTCATGAAGAGGAAGATCAGAAGGACCTCTTCCAGGAAATTGTCATCCAGGTTTGGAAGTCATGGCCGCAGTACCGGGGTGATGCAAAGATCAGTACCTGGATTTACAGGATCGCCCTCAACACGGCTATCGGTGATTTCAGGAAGAAAAAACGAACAGTCGAAACAGTCTCATTCGACCATGAACCTCCAGAGCTCGTTGAGACCGGATATGATTTCGAAAAAGAAGAACAGCTGGGGCAATTATATGCAGCGATCAGGCGACTCAATGAAATTGACCGCGCCATCGTGATGCTCTACCTCGAAGAAAGATCCTACGAAGAAATGGAAGAAATTCTTGGTATCAGCCAGGGGAACTTAAGAGTGAAGATGAATCGAATCAAAGAAAAATTACGTAACCTCACCAAAGCCGCCATTCATGGAACTGGATAGTTTGAAGGAGTTATGGAATTCGCAGGCAACGGAACCTGAACGCGATGAAGAATACTATCGCGCGCTGTTGAATATGCGTTCAAATAGCCCGATTGCGCGCATGCAGAGAAACCTGTTGTTTGAGCTGGTTGTTGTTCTGCTGCTTTATGGCGGCGTGGCCATATTTTATTTCGTCGCCTTTGCCGGCGTTTGGACAATCGTGAGCTGGATCTATATTGCCCTTGGCGCATTTTACATCGTATACTTCTACCGCAAATACAAATTGCTTTCGCAGATGCAGTGCATTACCTGCCACGTTAAGTCAAATTTGCGCCGGATGATTGAAAGCCTGGAGAAATTCGTTCGCTTCTATTTATTTTCCGGCACCGTGATGGTCTTCGTGCTGTTCTGGTTTTTCTGGTTTATGCTCGCCATCAACGTTCCCCACCTGGGCGATAAGTCTGTGTTCTTCCCTTCCTCATCAAGATCGTACTGGCAGGCTGGTGCAACCGCTGCTTTTCCCATACTGGTCATCACGGGAATTAGCCATTTATTGACTAAATGGACAATCAACAAACTCTATGGCCGTCACATTCGTAAATTGCAGGAAATATTGAGCCAGATGGAAATGCTGGACAGTTAATTTCCCGATCATGAAAAAACTCCTGCTCATCCTCCTGTCACTTGCAGGCCTCGCCAGTTGCAAAACATCGAAAGTCACCAAACAGCCTCCGGTTGATGAGAATGCCTTGCTATGGAAAATCTCTGGCAAAGATCTAAGCAAGCCTTCCTACCTCTACGGAACCATACACATGATTTGTGCTACCGATTTCGTAATTAGTGATTCTTTGAAATCTGCATTCAATCGTGCCGACAAAATTTACCTGGAGCTGGATATGGATGATCCCACGATGGATGCCAAAATGCTGAGGTTGTCCGTGAACAAAGGCAGAAAGCTCTCAGATATTTTCAGTAAAGAAGATTATGCCAAACTCAACACCTTCTTTCGCGATTCAGTGGGCATGCCGCTAGCATTGCTGAATCCATTGAAGCCTTTTACGCTCCTAAGTCTCATTTATTTGAAAGGTTTGCCATGCACACAGCAGGAATCATATGAAATGAATTTTGTGAAGATGGCAAAAGAGCAACACAAAGAGATCAACGGACTTGAAAGCCTGGAGGATCAGTTTGCCGTATTTGATAACATTCCCGAGAAAGACCAGGCCAAGATGATCATGGACCTGGTTAACAATTTCCACGAACAGAAGGGCGAGTTTGAAAGAATGGTTGCCAATTACAAGGCCCAGAATTTAAATGCACTGCAGGATGAAATTGAGCAGTCGCCAGACATGAAGGGACAGGAAGAGGCGCTGCTGATTAACCGAAACAAGTCCTGGATTCCAAGAATGGAAGGTGCGATGCATGCAAATGCCATCCTTTTCGCTGTAGGTGCCGGCCATTTGGGCGGCGATTTTGGGGTCATCAAATTGCTTCGTGACAAAGGCTATAAGCTCACGCCTGTCAAATAACTAGCCTCATTTTCAAGTGATTTGGCCAGAATATTTTCGAGACCGGGAAATAATCCCTGATTTCGCTCGTATTAAGACCTGACAAACCTGCCGGATGCCGTGATAGGCAGGATTATTGTTATTTTTGCACTGTAAACCGATAAGTAATGATTAAGACTGGTAATCCCGTGATCAGCATTTATACAGAAATGACGCCGAATCCGGAGACGATGAAATTTGTGGCGAACAAGCTCCTCTACCCTGGAAAAAGCATCGATTTTCCTGATGTGGAAGCTGCCAAACCCTCTGCGCTGGCTACCGAGCTGTTCGGGTTTCCCTTTATTAAGGCCGTCTTCATTGCGAGCAATTTTGTGACACTGACCAAAACGCCGGAAACCGATTGGCAGGATGTAATTCCTACTATTCGTCAGTTCCTCAAACAATACTTGGAGGAAGGAAAGGCGGTGATCAACGAAGAAGAAATTGCAACGATCAAAACCGAAAGCAGCAATATTGTCCTGGCCGATGATGATGACGTGGTTAAGCGCATCAAAGAATTGCTGGAAAACTACGTCAAGCCTGCCGTAGAAATGGATGGCGGAGCGATTCAATTCAAGAGTTATGACCAGGGCGTGGTTAACCTCATGCTGCAGGGTTCATGCTCAGGATGCCCTTCATCCATGATCACGCTGAAAGCAGGAATTGAAGGAATGATGAAGAGAATGATTCCCGAAGTGAAGGAAGTGGTTGCCGAGGCGGAGTAACAACCCTTAATGTCCTCAATCTATCACCAATTTCTCAACGACATACGCGCCACCGGGTGGTGGGAATTCATTGCTGTCATTACCGGCATTGCCAGCGTGTGGTTTTCCAGGATTGAAAACATCTTCGTTTACCCGGTAGGGTTAATCAGCACCACCATTTATATTTTTCTCAGTGTCCAGGGGCATCTTTATGGAGAAGCCAGCGTGAATCTCTACTACACCATCATGAGCATCTATGGCTGGATCCTATGGGCGAGGAGAAACGACGCGCATGAACACGTGGTTAACATTCAATTTTCCAATCGCCAGGAATGGGTTCAACAACTATCCTTCTTCGCCGTCTTTTACATCGTCATCTTTGTTGCGCTCAGGGTTTTGAAACTACGACTCGTGCCACAGGCTATTCCCTGGGCCGACGCCTTCGCGAGCGCTACCGCTTACACGGGTATGTGGCTCATGGCTCGCAAAAAAGTTGAAAGTTGGTACTGGTGGCTTGCCACCAATGTTGCATCGGTGCCGCTTTATTTTGTCAAGCACTATGTCTTCACCAGCGTGTATTATTTTGTGCTCTTTGTAATGGCCATATTTGGTCTGATTGAATGGGCAAGGCGGGCTAATCATTCAAAAGTCAAAATTCAAATGTCAAAAGTCTGATAAATATATGCTTTCATTTCCCCTGTCCACCGTCTACGGTCCACTGTCCACCTTTCATTTTTGAAATTTTACTTTTTACTTTTGATTTTCATGAAAATCGTCGTCATCGGTCCCGAGTCCACAGGCAAGAGCACTCTATGTGAATCACTTGCCCAGCACTACAATACCGAGTGGTGCCCGGAATTCGCACGCGAATGGCTACTCACCAATGACAAGAAATACGACTACGATGACCTGCTTACCATCGCAAAGGGGCAACTAGCTATGGAAGATGAATTCACAAACCTGGTGTCCTCAAATCTGCCAACCCCGCCTTCGGCGGGACAGGCCGCCAACAGCCAACAGCCAACACTCTTCATCGACACCGACATGTACGTGATGAAAGTCTGGTGTGAATTCGTGTTTTCCAAATGCCACAACTTCATCATCGATCAGATCGTGGAAAGAAAATACGATCTCTACCTTCTCTGTAATGTAGATCTGCCCTGGGTGAAAGACGAGTTAAGAGAATACCCGGATCTTGAAACCAGATTGAAACTTTATCATTTTTACAAAGACATTATGGTGAACCAGTCAGTTCCCTGGATCGATATCAGCGGAAATTATGATGAAAGATTGCAAAAGGCAATAAGTGCGGTCGATCAACTACTTCAATAATTTCTGCACGTCCGGATCGGCTTCAAGATTGCTCATCTGGCGCATCACCCATGGATACTTGATGGAAACAAATCCCGACAATGGCTTCACCGTAAACCGCTTGGGATTAGGCAGAGATGCGGCGATCATGGCCGCCTCGCGCCGATTTAACTGTGCAGCAGATTTCCCAAAATTTTTCCTCGAAGCTGCTTCGATACCAAACACGCCATCGCCCATTTCCGAAACATTTAAGTAGAGATCTAAGATTCTTTCCTTGCTCCACAAAGTTTCGATCATAAACGTGAAGTAAATCTCCAGCGACTTCCTGAGCCAACTCCTTCCCTGCCAGAGAAAAACGTTTTTCGCAACCTGTTGACTGATCGTGGATGCGCCGTGAATACGACCTGGCTTTTTCTTATTGTAAGCCATCGCCTTCTCTATACTCTTCCAATCGAATCCATTGTGATCGGGAAACAATTGATCTTCGGAAGCCATTACGGCAAGCTTGGCATTCGGACTGATTTCACTACTACTTACATAATCCCTTTTCAAGCCACGACCCGATATAAGACTATCAAATTGTGTGAACGTAATAGGTGGATCCACCCAGTTGAGCAAAACGAGATAAATGAGATGGGAGATGAGGAGAAAGATGAGTACCCTCTTCGTTATTCGCCAGGCTTTGATTAAAAAGTTTTTCACGGTTCAGAATAATTATTCAGCGGAGCCGCTGCAAAATAAGCGCTTATTATTTCATCTTGATATAGGTCAGCTGGTATTTATTCCCAATATCATAGCGCCGCTTTCGAAGGAGTTTCATTACCACGCCTACAGCCGCAACACCAACGGAAATGCCGACTGTTTTCCAATTCACTTTCGCGTGCTGAATTCCGCTGTTAATAAGGTGAAGAGCAGCATATGCAGTACCGCCAATAATAAATATGCTTCCGTCTCTTACAAACTCCAATCCACCAGGCTGCTTCGCAATAGCTACAATGTCTTTGACGGCATACCTGAGATCGAAGCTTGTCACCGTGTCGGGCACCTGGGTTCCCCACATGGTGTAAGCCATACGCACGTCGTGATAAGTAATGAAAATGGTATCCCTGTCAACTTTGTGAACAACACCACTTACTTCCAAACCATTTTTGAGATAGAAGTCGATATCAATTCCCGGAAAATAACTCTTGATCGTGATGCCATTTTTTTTCTTCAATGCCAGGAAGTCGGAGGGCTGGCAGTAGGAGGTGATTGGGATAGAAAGAAGTATGATTAGGAGAATCCTCATTTTCGTTGACCGTTATTCGCCTGCCCCGCCAACGGCGGGGTTAACCGTTGACTCATTACTTCACTTTGTCACTCAGGAACACCACCCCATACAACAACGCCACTCCAAACACCACCAAAATACTTCCCGAGATTTTATTAATGATGGAAATATTGTGCGCGGTAAGTCGCTGCCTTAACTTGCCTGCCATCATCACCTTACCCACATCGGCAACCATGTTCAATAACAAACAGGTTGAAAAAATAATGATGCGCTGTCGAAGCGTGTGAGTGATGGAGAATGCCGTTGCATTCACGAGCCAAAACAGGATGACGCTTGGATTTAAAGTATTGATCAAAAATCCGGACAGCGTGATCCGCGCCAGGTCCCGCTTGCGAAACCTGATTTCTGAACCATCTGTTTCTTTGATCTTGACTTTTTTGAAGAATACATAGAATATGCCCAAAGCAACGAGAAAGCTGCTTCCCAAATATCCGATGAGTCGCTTGTGCTCCAGTAATTCTGTAACGAGCTGAGAAAAGAAATTGCTCACTACCACCAGCACTAAATCACTTAACCACACGCCGAAGATGAATGCAAAGCCACCCCGGTGACCATTATTCAAACTTTGTTTGATAATGGTGAAGATGACGGGGCCTACCGACAATGCCAGAATTAAACCCAAAGCCAAACCTTTCAACAAGGCCTCTGCCATGAATAAACCAGTTATGATTGATTAAGAGTAGGTATAAAAATAAGTAACTGGAAGCGGGTGGGCAATTTTTCCGAAAGACTAGATATTTCCTGTGTTGACAAATTTTTGCCAATCATCGAGCATCTTACCCTTTACAACGCGGGGAAACTTGTGCTGGCCGCCGATTTTTCCTTTGAGTCGCATAAATTCCATGAATTTATCTTCGCTCAAAACTTCGGCATAAACTTCTTTCAGCGAGCTATTCCTTTCCACGGCATAGTCATCATTCAGTTCCTTTAATTTCTCATCAATTCTTTTCCCGAGGTCTTCTTTGTTGACCTTGTCGTCCGTTGCCAGCCACCATTTGTGTGCGAAGAAACTGCCATGGGGAATGCCGGCAACCGTGAATTCTGGTATGGAAATATTCAACTCCTCACTGACGAGTTGAACAGCTTTGTTCATGTTGTCAACACTCAGGTGCTCGCCCACCAAACTCAAAAAATGCTTGGTTCGACCCGTGATAATGATCTCACAACGTTCTTTGTCTACAAAGCGAACCGTATCTCCAATCAGGTACCGCCAGGCGCCTGCACTTGTACTTAACAGAATGGCGTAATCCCTTCCTTCTTCCACTTCATGAATCATCAGTGCTTGCGGGTTGCGAATCATCTTTCCATCGTTATCAAAATTCTTGTCGTCGAATGGCACAAATTCAAAAAATATGTGTTCATTGGTGACCAGCTTCATACCCTTCGCATTCTTGCGGTCCTGGTACGCAATGAATCCCTCAGACGACAGGTAGGTTTCGATATAGATTAAAGGTTTGCCCAATAATTTTTCGAATCCCTTTTTGTAAGGTTCAAATGCAACACCTCCGTGTACAAAAAATCCAAGGTTTGGCCAGATATCATGAATATTATCGACCTGGTAGCGCTCGATAATTTTTTCCATGCACATTTGAATCCAAGCCGGCACGCCCACAATGAATCCGATATCCCAGTTCGGCGCTTCTTCAACAATTGTATCAATCTTGATATTCCAGTCTTTTTGTCTCGCAATGGCTTTACCTGGTTTGTAAAACGGCGTAAACCAAAACGGCGCCTTCTTGGCTGTGATACCGCTGAGATCCCCGGCATAATAGCCTGGCCCTTTTTGCAGATCCGTGCTGCCACCCAACATCAGCCAACCTTTACCAAGCGAACGAACAGGAAGGTCTTCATAAGTCCGCAAAGTCAACAGGTGCTTGATCATCACAATCCTGTTTCCTCTCATCAAATCGTTTGTAATGGGAATGTATTTACTGGCAGCCTCGGAGGTTCCGGAACTAAGCGCGAAGTATTTGATTTTTCCTGGCCAACAAACATCTGGTACACCTTTCAACGTACGATGCCACCAATCTTTATAAATGCTATTGTAATCGTAGGTCGGAACCAGTTCCTGGAATTTCTTACCCGGATGCCGGTTCAATAGAATGGAATCGAATTGATATGTCTGCCCGAATTCCGTATAGCGTGCCTTCTTCAGTAATTTCTTCAGCACCTTGATCTGCTGTCGCTTTGGCGAATTTGCAGGAAGATTTAGCGCTTTCGCGACGGATTTCGGCAATCGTATTTCAACTAATGACATCCGGAGGTAGGAATAGTATTATACAAATTTAGTGTTCTCCACAGGTTTTCGTAGCGATTTTTAAGGCTTATCTAAAAAGAACCGCATGTAAGTATCAAACAAGCGGCTGCTCAAGGCATCTAAATTGCATACGAATCACCCTGTCCCATGTTGCTACCACTGGCGATCACACTTTTGCTGCCCCTCGCGTGGATCCTGATGCCGATCGAAGAAGGTACTTCTTTTAACTGATCCATCATATACGCATAACCGAACTCGCCGATATAGAACATTACCTGGTTGGGCCTGCTTCCAGCAAGAAGCGTATTGATATCAAGCGCCCCGGAGAACTGGTTGTTTGTGAGCTGTCCTCCCGGATCTGCAAAGTCGATGGTCTTGATCTCAACACCTACACGCTTCAATTCACGAACAAATTCTTCAGATTCTGTTTTTCTTCCCACGATCATGCATCGCGAAATCAGTTTCAAGCCGGTGGTTTCCTTTTGCGTTGAAATCTTCTTAAAAAATTCTGAAAGGATCGAAATAAACGACCTGAACTGAATGGCCATCAGGATGAAAACCCCACTCAGCCCGGCATTTTTTCTATTGAAATGTTTCTTGTAGAATTCCTTCATGGCGCCGTAGAATCTGCGCTGGTAGCTGATTTCACCCTTCCTTGTACTTTCGCCTTTGAAATGTACGATGTGCGCTTTTCCCAGGTAATAATTTTTCCAGCCCGCCTGTTTGATGCGATAGCTCAGGTCAATATCTTCTCCATACATAAAAAATCTTTCGTCAAATCCACCCGTCTTATCGAGCACTTCTTTCCTCACCATCATAAATGCGCCTGAGAGAATGTCTACTTCGTGCGTCACGTCTTCGTCCAGACTGCCTAAGTGGTATTTCGCAAAAGTTGAAGAGCGTGGGAACAAAGCCGTGAGACCAATCATTTTAAAAAAGGATACCGAGGCAGTTGGGAAGGCGCGTTTGCTTTCCCAAAGAAAATTTCCACGGCCATCTACCATTTTTACGCCCACGGCACCAACGTCGGGCTTTTCTGTCATGAAAGTCAAACAGTGCGTAAGTACTGTTTCAGACAACAGGGTGTCAGGGTTCAGGAAAAGCACTTTTTCTCCCGAAAGCCGGTTCAAAACCTGGTTGTTTGCCCTTGAGAATCCCAGGTTTTCTTGGTTCCATATGAATTTCACTTCCGGAAAAAGGGGTTCCAACCATTCCTGGCTCCCGTCTTTTGACCCGTTATCAACCACCCAGACCTCCATGGACAGATCCCTCCCGGCCTTACGCAGGGAATGTAGACATTGTTCCAGGAAGAACTTCACGTTGTAATTAACTATTACTACTGAAAGCTGCATGGTTCAGGATTCAGGTGCCAGGATTCAGGTGTCAGGATTCAGGATCAGGAAAGATACTAGTAATTTGGGTATTAACGAATTACACCCCAAATCTTGAACCCTGAATCCTTCCCGCCAACGGCGGGGGTTGAATCTTGACTCCATTTTAACAATATAATCGATACATTTGCATTCTTCAATCTATCTACATTGGACTTAACGATCAAACAAATGGAGAAAATTTCGAAGGCTCTCGGAGACGCCAATCGCCTCAAGATTCTTCATTTCATTTCGAACAAGGGCGGTTGTGGTCAGTGCTCCGAAATCCAAAATGTGATTGATCTCGCTCAACCTTCTGTTTCGCATCATATAAAAATACTGACAGAATCCGGACTCATCGAACCTGAAAAAGAAGGTAGGAATCATAAGTACACGCTCAATAAAAATGTGCTCGACGCTTACCTCGCCCACCTGGGTCATCTTAAAACCTAAAATTTTTTGTGTACATACATCGAAGAATGTAAATATATAAATGGATTAATGTTTTTATGATAATAAATTTTCCAACATCAAAAACACCTTTTATGTCAACAGCCAAATTAAACGCACGGTCCACAGCAGTGGCCAGGGTGCTACTGGGTCTGATCTATCTTATATTCGGACTCAACTTTTTTTTACATTTTCTGCCTAATTCCGCACCCCAGGGAAAGGCAGCCAGTTTTGTAACAGGACTCTTCCAGTCGGAATACTTTTTCCCCTTCATGAAGGCGGTTGAAGTAGTCGCAGGACTACTGCTGATCCTTCGTTTTTATGTTCCGCTTCTGTTGGTTATACTGATGCCGATCAGTCTGAACATCCTGCTTTTTCATATTTTCCTCGCCCCTTCGGGCATCGGCTTCAGCCTTCTCATTATTGCATTGCAACTTTTCCTGGCCTGGCAGTATAGAGAAAGTTATAAGGGATTGTTTGTGGGGAAGCCGGCATTTTAAGGAAGTGGGGTATTGAGGAATTGGGGTATTAGGGTATTGAGGAAAAGAATTATCGACGAATCAAATAACGAAGGGCTAACATCAAACCCAATACCTCAATACCCCAATACCTTAATACCTTTATAAAAATGTTGACTATGAAAAAGCGAGCTCTTGGTTCACAGGGATTAATTGCTTCCCAACTCGGTCTTGGATGCATGGGCATGAGTGAATTTTACGGTCCAACTGACGATACCGAAAATCTCAAAACACTGGAGCGTGCCCTCGAGCTGGGCATCAACTTTCTCGATACGTCAGACGCATACGGCCCTCACAAGAATGAAATCCTCGTAGGAAAATTCATGAAGGACAAACGCGAAAAAATTCTGCTCGCAACAAAATTTGGAATTGTGAGAGATCCGAACAATCCGGCCGTCAGAGGATTAAATGGCAAACCAGCATATGTGGAGTCCGCGTGTGACGCGAGTTTGAAAAGACTGAACACAGACTACATCGACCTTTATTACCTGCATCGCGTAGATCCATCTACAGCCATCGAAGTAACGATTGAAGCGATGAGCAAATTAGTGCAGTCGGGCAAAGTAAAGGCATTGGGCTTGTCAGAAGTCACGCCAGCCACTTTGCGAAAAGCGCACGCAATTCATCCTATCACAGCTGTACAATCTGAATACTCATTATGGAGTCGTGAGCCCGAGGATGAAATGCTGGAAACCTGCAAGGAATTGGGCGTTGCATTTGTAGCCTATAGTCCGCTCGGACGCGGCTTCCTCACAGGACAAATCAAAAAATTTGAAGATCTCGCAGAAGATGACTGGAGAAGACACGCACCGCGTTTCCAGGGCGAGAATTTTCAAAAGAATCTCGACATCGTCGCACAACTCACTGAAATCGCACGCAAGAAAGGATGCGCGCCATCACAGTTGGCCCTGGCCTGGGTATTGGCGCAGGACGAAAATATTTTTCCGATCCCCGGCACTAAGCGCGTCAAATACCTGGAAGAAAATGTTGCAGCGCTGGATATTTCATTTTCACCGGAAGAGCTTGCCGAAATAGATCGCATAGCCCCACATGGCATTGCGATTGGCAACAGGTATCCTGATGTGATGATGAAAACCATCAATCAATAAGCAAGGTGAAGGGTGAAAGGCTACCTTTTACCTAAATTTGCGCCATGTTAAAAAATGTCCTGCTGCAGGCCACGTCTGCCGGAGCTCAACTTGTGAAAGAATACTTCGACAGACCTTTCACCATTAGCAACAAAGAGGGAATCAACAACCTGGTTACCGAGGCAGATCATGCCTCAGAGAAAGTCATTATTGAGGTCATTAGAAAGAATTTTCCCGATCATAGCATTCTAAGCGAAGAAGTGGGGGAGATCAAAATGGATTCCTCCTACAAATGGATCATCGATCCAATCGATGGAACTGTGAATTTCGCAAACGGCATCCCCATCTGCTGTGTTAGCATCGCTGTTGAGCACGAAGGCAAAATGATCTTAGGCGCCGTCTACAATCCTTTTATGAACGAATTCTTTGTGGCGGAAAAAGGAAAGGGCTCAACGTTGAATGACAAGAAAATTCACGTGAGCCAAAAAACCGAAGTTCTCAAATCCTGCCTGGTCACAGGTTTCCCCTATACTTACCTTGATCTGCCCAATGGCCCCCTGGAAGTTTTTGCCAGGCTCATCAGGCAGGGTGTACCGGTACGCCGACTTGGATCGGCGGCAATCGATCTCTGCTGGGTAGCTGCCGGAAGGTTTGACGGATTTTATGAACACAAGCTTGCGGCATGGGACAGTTCCGCAGGCTTTATTATCGTAGAGGAAGCAGGTGGCAAGGTCACGGACTATGATGGAAATCCCTATTCCCCTTATCAGCCACATATTATGGCAACCAACGGCAAAATACACGAGGAACTTCTGCGTTGGGTAAAGAATGAAATTCACTGACCTTAATTGTTAACGCCAAACGAGGATAATATGACTGACGCTTTAAGAACAGAGATTGCAAGCCTGGGCGAATTTGGCCTGATTGATCACCTGACGCGAAACAATGATACCCGCCAGGCGTCTACCATTCTAAGCGTGGGTGATGACGCAGCTGTCATTGACCATTTTGGCAAACAAACGGTCATTACCACTGACCTTCTTCTGGAAGGCATTCATTTCGACCTGGCTTACACACCCATAAAACATCTCGGTTACAAAGCTGTAATTGTAAATATCAGCGACATCTATGCGATGAATGCAATACCAACGCACATCACGATGAGCATTGGCATCAGCAATCGTTTCAGTGTGGAAGCGCTTGATGAATTCTATGACGGCGTTTACACCGCCTGCGAAAAATACAATGTGGATCTTGTTGGCGGCGATACCAGCTCTTCACAAAAGGGATTTGTTATCAGCGTCACTGCGATTGGAGAGGTTGCTCCGGATCAACTTGTGAAAAGAAGCGGAGCCAAACAAGGCGACCTGCTTTGCGTAAGTGGGGATCTTGGCGGCGCATTTCTTGGATTAACACTACTGGAAAGAGAGAAGAAAATCTTTCTTGAAAACCCCAATATTCAACCTGATCTCGAAAATCAAACTTACCTCGTTGGCCGGCTGCTTAAGCCTGAGGCGAGGAAGGATATCATTGAATTTTTGGCCGACGCCCAAATTCTGCCCACCAGCATGATGGATATAAGCGACGGGCTCAGTAGCGAGACCCTGCATATTTGCAAACAGAGCAACCTGGGTTGTATTATTTATGAGGACAAGATTCCTGTGCATGATGAGGCAAGGCAGTTTGCCTACAAATTAGAATTGGACCCCACAGCTTGTGCGCTGAGTGGTGGGGAAGATTATGAATTGTTATTCACTATTAAACAAACTGATTACGACAAGCTCGTTTTAAATGAACAGATCAGTGTGATTGGTTACATGACCGAAGCCGACAAGGGCGCACGTATTCAAACCCGAGGCGGAAACCTGTTTCCGTTGAGTGCCCAGGGCTGGAATGCATTTAATCAATAGCATGAAGTTGACCTTCACTATGAATTCACCGATCCGCATCTTATTGATGCTCTCCCTCTTCATTTTTGCCGGTTGCGCCGGTAGCAAATCCTTTCGGCCCGACAAGAAATATTCGGCAGAACAGCTTCGCGAAGATTTTTCTGTCATGCGCCAGGTTTTGGAAAAATTCCACCCCTCACTTTATTGGTATACGTCGAAAGACAGCATGGATCAATACTTCAATCACTATGCTGCCGCCATTCAGGACTCCATGACCGAACAGGAATTTGGATTTCGAATTGTAGCACCAGTGGTCACTGCAATCAGGTGTGGCCATACCAGTTTCAATTTCTCGAAGAAATACACAAAATACATGGCCGACAGGCGGCTGCCTGCATTTCCGCTTGGATTAAAAGTTTGGAAGGACACCATGGTGGTTACCTTCAACATGAACCGAAAGGATTCTATCTTCAAACGAGGTACCCTGGTCACAGGTATTAACCTATGGGAAAACAAGCGCGTCATTGATACGCTTTTTAACTATATGTCCGCTGATGGCTATTCGCAAAACGTAAACTATATCCGCCTCAGCAGCTCGTTCTCTTATTATCATAGGAACATCATCGGCCTGTCAAAAACTTATGCAGTCCAGTATATTGATAGCACGGGAGAGCAAAAACTTGCGGCGGTTCCATTATTCGTTCCCGGTGCAGACACCACGCAAACACGATCTGCCGGCACAAACCCGCCTTCACCTCCCCGTCAAACTGAACCGAAAGAATCAAGACTTGAAAGCAGGAGATCCTTTCGTGTGGACACTGCCCGACAGGTGGCCATTATGACCATCAACAGTTTCGGGTCCGGTAATCATCTGCCTTCATTCTATAAAAAATCATTCAAGTGGCTACGGAAACACAAAACGCCAAATTTGATTATTGACGTGCGAAACAATGGTGGTGGAGATATCAATCATTTTGCGCAACTCGCCAGGTATTTGCGCGATTCTTCCTTCCGTGTGGCAGATACGGCTGCGGCTTTACAAAACCATTTTGGGAAGTACGGGAAATACATTCAATATCATTTTTTCAATTCGATCGCCTTCTTTTTCCTGACCAGCAAATATGACGATGGCCGGCACCATTTCAGGTATTGGGAAAATCACGAATACAAACCAAAAAAGAAGAACCATTATAACGGCAACGTATACGTGATCATCAGCGGGCCGAGTTTTTCTGCCACCACACTATTTGCACAATCTGTCAAAGGCCAACAAAATGTCACCCTGGTTGGTGAAGAGGCTGGTGGAGGTGCACATGGCAACAATGGCGTTATGATTCCAAATCTTAAACTTCCGAATACGCATCTCAGAATTCGATTACCGCTTTTTCGCATCGTTCAATATAATCATCCGCCAAAAGATGGTCATGGTGTAACGCCTGACATTGAAGTGCCTCCAACTGTTGAAGGCGTGAGGCGCGGAGCAGATTTGAAAATGGAGAAGGCGTTGGAACTGATCAAGCGTGCGCAGTGATTATTTGTATTCCTCGCTAACAACGTTTTCGGCAATCGCAGTCAGTGCAGTGGCAAGCAGGAACTGTGTTGAAGGGTCCAATCTTCTGTCGATCCAGGCGTATTTCTTCTGCATCGAATTGAGAGGTGTCTGAATTGCAGCCACAGTACGGCCATCGATTTCAAATTCATATCCCGGTAAGCCGAAGTTCATCATGGGCCTTTTATCATTTTCCCAATCTGTAACCGGTTTGAGATCATATTTTATATTCCCATCCGTAAGGGCGCCTTTAAAAGAAAAGGCCTTAGCAGGATCTATCGTTTGACCTCCGGTTTGAACCATAACAAGCGTCCACACCGTGCTATCGTGGTTGTTTACGATACTCGCAAAATAATTCGATTTACTCCCAACGATTGTCGACATATCGGCACCGCCGAATGTTGTGAAAGGAATATTTTTATAATCAACAATGTCGATTACAGTATTCGTAGCAACATTTACGCTGGCCGTATCGCCCGACTTGCTGGCGAAAACAAATGAGTACTTGGCCTTGGTTTCTGAAACCTCATTCACACTGAACAACTTGCCAGTTGTTTTCGTACTTCCCCAACCGGCCTTTCCGCTTATAACCGCGTAATCTCCAAATCGAAACTTTAAATACCTGGCAGAGATCCCTTTGGCTTTTAATTCCATCGGCTCACTGTTCAGGCGCAAACTATCGTTGATCTTGATTTTTTGCGCGCGGATAACTGTTGACATGATCAACATCAGCACCAGCAATAACCAACTAGAATTTCGCATGTGTGAAAGGGTTGTGCAGGTTTTAGCGCTATCAGGCAACAGCCGTTTTTTTGTTGACAGGTTTACCGTCAATATATACTTCACTTAAGGTTAAATCAGGCTTGATCTCAACAAAATCAGCTTTAAATCCGCCTTCAATTCTGCCCATGGACTGGTGTATGCCCGCGGCACGCGCCGGATATAGCGATCCCATACGCAAGGATTCTTCCAGGCCAATTCCGACTTTTTCAACACAATTTCTAACCGCCTTCATCATGGTAAGCGAAGAGCCGGATAGCGTACCATTGGGAAGCACATATTTATCACCTTGCAACCGGTGCTGATAGTCGCCTTCGAAGCTTTCCGTCACGGCATCGGTGATCAGGAACAATCTCGGTCCCATCAGTTTCTTACTGATACGTATAACCGAAAAGTCAACATGGTGCCCGTCTGCCACCACGCTGGCAGATGCCATGGGATGATCATAAATAGCGCCAACCATACCTGGTGCCCGATGTTGCAGGGGAGACATTGCGTTGAAGAGGTGAGTGGCCAGGCTAATTTTTTGAAAGCCTCTCGTGGCTTGTTCGTAGCTCGCACTGGTGTGGCCGGCCGAAACGACAATTCCATTTGCAAGCAGCAAATCGATAATACTTTCGTCGCATTCTTCAGGTGCAAGCGTAATGATTCGAATCACGTCCTTTCCTGCAGCAAGCAGGGTTTCCACTTCCGCTACCGTTGGTTGGCGAATGCAATCTTCTTTGTGTGCCCCTTTCTTTGCCACGCTGAGCCATGGCCCTTCCAGGTGTACGCCCATTACGCCTCTCGATCCGCCCTGCTTCCAGTAATCTTTTACAGCCTCGATTCCTTTCAACATCAGGTCAAGCGTGTTGGTGGAAATGGTGGGAAGAATGTGCGTAGCGCCGCCTTCCAAAGATGAAGCATAGGTTGCTGCAACAGCTTCCACGGATGGAAATTCTGAATACAATTTTCCATTGCCGCCATAGACCTGGATGTCCACAAACGCCGGTGCTAAGAAATTTCCGTGCAGATCAATTCGATCAAAGGAGGAATCGAGTATTACTTCGGGTACGATGGAGTGGACCAGGCCATTGTCGACAACGACCGCCTTACCACCAACAAATTCTTCACCCGTAAAAATCTTCCCATTTATAAATGCCGCTCGCATAACTATTCGTTTGTGATCAAAAAATGGTCCGCGTCTTTCCAAAACGGAAACCGCGTTCTGATTTCTTCCAGCTTGTCTTTGTCAAGCGTGATGGTGTTTATTTCCTCGCGATGTGCCTGTTCATAAAGTACTTCGCCAAGAGGATCAACCACCATGGTTTCGCCGCTGTGATAGATGCCGTGACCGTCTTCTCCCACACGGTTAACGCCGATGACATAAGACTGGTTTTCGATGGCCCGCGCTTGTAGTAAGATTTTCCAGGCATGTATTCTTCGTTCCGGCCAGTTGGCCACATAAATGAGGACGTCATATTCAGTTTGCAATTCAGAAGCGGCTTCCTCATATTTCAATTCCTGTCGGGCCCACACCGGGAATCGAAGATCATAGCAAACCTGCAGATTTATTTTCCAACCTTTTACCGAAGCAATGAGTCGCTTATTGCCGGCAGTATAGCGATCGTCTTCACCGGCATATGCAAATCGATGTCGCTTGTCGTAAAAACCCAATTGACCGTTTGGCAACATCCAGATGAGTCGATTATAATACAATCCTCCCTCGCTGATGATCAGGCTACCGGTGATGATCGCCCTTTTCTCAGCAGCCAGTTTTTTCATCCATTGGATCGTTGGGCCATTCATTTCTTCGGCAAGTGGCTCAGGATTCATGCTAAATCCCGTGCTAAACATTTCGGGAAGCACAATCAACTCAGTCTTCGCTATCGACCTGATTTTTTCCTCCAACTTCTGGAGGTTGGCCTGCTTGTTTTCCCAAACGAGTTCAGTTTGTATGGTAGAAATCGTGAGTGGCGGCATGATTTAATCGTCAGACTTTGAATTTCGCAGTTTTGTGATGATTTGGGTCACCAGATCGGATTCGTACCCTTTTTGAAGCAGGTAATCACGGGCCCTGCCCATTTTGGTGAAAATATTCTTTTCGCTTCGAAGTGTGTTCCATTTTGTTTCTGCCAACTTTTCCAGTGTCTTTGCGTATTCGTCTTCATCAATCTCGCGCAAGGCCTTTTTAATGCAGAAGTCGCTGACCCGCTTTTCCTGCAGGGCCCGCCTGATCTTAACCCTGCCCCACTGTTTCATCCGGAACTTGCCGCCCGCAAACATTTCGGCAAACCTTTCCTCATTGCAATAATTCTCCTGGATCAAGGTAGCCAGAATTTCGTCCACCTCGTCTGTTCTCAATCCGAAGCCATAAAGCCTGTCTTTAACTTCTGAATGGCTTCTTTCCTGGTAAGCGCAATACTGTTTGATTTTTGTCAAAGCCTGTCCAGGCGTCAATTGATCCTGCTGCTGCATTTGAAAATGGTAAATTTAAAGGTACGGCTATTTGGCTGCATTGGTCGACCACTCAATTTTGAATCCGGTAAAATCCAGATTTTCTCCGCCAAAATTGTTCATAAATAGGGGGTAGTATTAATACCCTTACCGTTATATTTGCCCAAAACAGGGGCCCAATATGAAGTTCATTGTTTCGTCATCGGCTTTGCTCAAACAACTCCAACAGATCAGCGGGGTAATTAATGCAAACACGGTTTTGCCCATCCTGGAAGATTTTCTTTTCGAAATAGAGAAAAGCAAATTGACGGTGGTTGCTACCGACCTCGAAACAGTGATGAAGATTCATATGGACATTGAAGCCAAGGACAGCGGCAGGGTATGTATCCCCGCAAAAATCCTGATGGACTCGCTTAAGAATCTCCCTGATCAGCCACTCACTTTCAACATCGACAAAAATTTCGCGGTTGAAATTACAAGCGATAATGGTAAGTACAAAGTGATGGGAGAGAATCCCGATAACTTCCCGAAAGAACCGGCCAGCGATGATGCTAATTCTTTCACGATGACTTCGAGTGCGCTGGTGACGGCCATTAACAAATGTCTGTTCGCAGTGAGCAGCGATGATTTGCGTCCTGCTATGACGGGTGTATATTTTGAACTTGATAAGAAGGGAATCACTTTTGTTGCAACCGATGCACACAGGCTGGTTCGCTACACGAGGACCGATGTAAGTTGTCCGAAGAAAGACAGCTTTATTGTGCCCAAGAAGCCATTGAACCTGTTGAAGTCTGCACTGCCAGACAATGAAGACGAATTAAAGATCTCCTATAACGCCAATCACCTTTTTATTGATCACGGCACCACACAGTTGGTTTGCCGCCTGATTGATGCAAGATTCCCCGATTACAAAGTGGTGATCCCGGCCGACAATCCATATCACCTCAAAGTGAGCCGTCCTGAATTCCAGGGCGCGCTGCGCAGGGTAAGCATTTTCAGTAACAAGAGCACCAACCAGGTCGCGCTTACCATGAATGGCAGCGAGCTGCAGCTTGCGGCACAGGATGTTGATTTCAGTTTTGAAGGCAATGAAAGAATGCGTTGCCAGTATGAAGGCGAAGACATGCAAATTGCCTTCAACGCAAAATTTCTGATCGAGATCCTCGGTGCAACTGACAGCGATGAGGTTGTCATGGAATTATCTACTCCTACCAAGGCTGGCATCATTAAGCCGAATGAAAAGGAAGAAGAATCAGAACTGCTGATGCTGGTGATGCCGTTGATGCTGAATCAGTAAGATGATTATAGATTGTCACTATCTTTGCATCCTAAATCACAATCTATGCCCGGATTCGAACTATTTGGCGAAGAGGAAAGAAAAGAAGTGAATGAGGTACTGGAAACCGGTATCCTCATGCGATATGGTTTTGACGCCGCCAGGAAAGGAAAGTGGAAATCGAAAGAACTGGAAGCTGCAATTTGTAGCAGGTTCGGATCGAAATATGCACAGCTTTCGTCCAGCGGAACCTCTGCCCTTACAACTGCACTCTCAGCATTGGGAATTGGCGCGGGTGATGAAGTAATTATGCCCTCTTTCACCTTTGTTGCCAGCTTCGAAGCAGTGCTGAGCGTTGGTGCTGTTCCTATTCTGGTTGACATTGATGAAACCCTTACGCTCGATCCGGAAGCGGTACGAAATGCCATCGGACCGAAAACAAAATGTGTGATGCCCGTACATATGTGCGGAAGCATGGCCGACCTTGATGCGCTGCAAGCCATCTGCAACGAAAAAAACTTAATTCTCCTGGAAGACGCATGCCAAAGCATCGGCGCGAGCTTCAAAGGCAAATCGCTGGGGACTATTGGACAAGCCGGTGCATTCTCTTTTGACTTCGTAAAAACCATTACCTGCGCAGAAGGTGGCGTGGTGATGACGAATGATAAATCGGTTTATGAAAAATGTGACGGATTTACCGACCACGGTCATGATCACCTTGGCGTAGATCGCGGCGCAGACCTTCATCCTTTCATTGGCTATAACTATCGCATTTCGGAATTACACGCAGCTGTAGGCCTGGCTCAGATTCGTAAGCTGGACCAGTTTCTCGCGATTCAAAAGAAAAATCATTCGCTGCTGAAATCGATTCTTGAGAAAATACCTGAGATCAGTTTTCGTCGCATTCCTGATCCTTCGGGAGACAGCTGCACTTTCCTGAGCTGGTTGCTGCCTACCGAAGCCATCGCAAGGCAGGTGGTTCAGGAACTCAAGGCACAAAACAGTCTGCCTGGAAATTTCTACTGGTTCGATAATAACTGGCACTACATCCGAAAGTGGGATCACCTGAAAACCGCAGCCGCACTGAATCCGCTGGCCGAGGTGCAAAAGAAGGCGCTGATTACGCTGGCAAAGCAGGATTTTTCAGTCAGCGATGGCATCATGAGCCGTTGCATCTCAACCGCAATTAGTTTGTTGTGGACGGAAGAACAGATTCGTGAAAGAGGCAGGGTCGTCACCGAGGCGGTAAAGAAGGCACTGAACAGCCAAAAAGTTACGCAGTAATTTTCTTTTGTTTTTTTACTACTAGGCGTGTCACGATTTGTTCGTGATCCCGTGCTTCGTTTTGCAAGGCCTGAAAGTCAAATCTTGACTTATACCGCTTTGCAAAAAAAGTAGTCTTAATAAAATTTCTGCTTAATACAACTTTGGGATCCTTAAAGAGCACGTCGGGAAACAGGTGATACCAACGATATCCTGATTTGCTGAAGTAGTTCACGCAGGGTTTTAAATATCCCAACTCTTTGCAGGCCTGCATTACCGCGTCCCGCTGGCAGCGCGATTTTAAAAAAGGTTTTATAATCCTTTCCTGGAATCCGAACATGTAAAGTTGATCTTTGGCCAGCTTGTAATTTTGAAACCTGGACCAGGCATCGAGTTGCGGAAAGAACGGACAACAACTAAGAAAAAGCAGGGCGCTTAGTTTGAATTCATTCAAATTCCCTATCCATAAATAGACTAGAAGCAAAGCGAATGCTAACTCAATGATGGTCACAAAATGAAGTAGGTGCCCCATCCGGATATAAGTATTAAATGATTTCAGCATCCTCGTCATAGATTGCTCAGTTGGTCGTTCAGCGTAGGGTCACAATAGCTTGAGGTGGGTGAATAAATATAGGGATTATTGTTGAAGATGGAGGGCAGTTGGCAGTTTGCAGTTGGCGGAGAAGAATGGTGCTGCCAACTGCAAACCGCCAACTAACGCCACTTCTAATTACCTTTGCGACCATGAATTCTATCGCCATGATCCCCGCGCGTTACGCGGCAACCCGCTTCCCCGCTAAACTCATGCAACAACTGGGTCCCAAGACAGTCATTCGTCATACATACGACAATACTGTAGCAACGGGATTGTTTGATGAGGTGATGGTTGTTACAGACAGCGAAATCATTTTTGACGAAATCACAAAAAATGGTGGAAAGGCCCGCATGAGTCAACGGCCCCACGAAAGTGGGAGCGACCGCATCGCCGAAGCAGTCGCCGATATCGATACAGATATTGTTGTGAACGTGCAGGGAGATGAACCCTTTGTAAAGAAATCGCCGCTGGAAAAATTGTTGAATGTGTTCAGGGGCGACGAAGGTAAAAAAGTGCAGGTGGCTTCACTCATCCAGGAATTGAAGGACCCCGCCAACATCGCGGATCCAAACTATGTTAAGGTTGTTGTTGATAAACAAATGAATTCCCTCCTATTTAGCAGGTCTGTAATTCCTTTCCCCAGAAATAAAGAGATTTCAATTACCTACTATGAACATATCGGCGTGTATGCTTTTCGAAAAAAGGCCCTCCTCGACTTTACTAAGTGGTCAATGACCCCACTCGAAGCTGCGGAAAAAATAGAATGTCTTCGCTACCTGGAAAATGGCATTCCCCTGAGAATGGTGCTGACAGAATATATGGGAGTTGAAATAGATACCCCTGAGGATCTCCTGAAAGCCGAGAAATTATTGCAATCTTAGAACCGAATGACTGCAAACCCTTCTGCTCGGTTACGCATGAACGGTACCATCACCTCTTTGCTTGAAATTTGGCGTGCACGCTGAAACAGCAACGTATTCCTGACTTTCCAGAAAACAATGCCTCCGTCTTCCACCGGATTGCCTTTCTTATCTAATATGGTAGTGGAACCATATTGTTCTTCATTCCTGAAGTAACTATTATAGACAAGAAACAGCCTGTCTTCAAAAGGTACAGCCAGGTATGACAGATAGGAAGAGTTTAGCTCCGTCATCTGTTCCTTGTTGATAATGCCACTCCAGCTGCTATCGGACGAAACGGTTGGAAAATAAAATAAGCTGAGGTCACCACGATTGTATTTGCTCGCCGGCCCACTTAAACTTCCATAACGGGTATATCCATCCCGGTTCATCGGCGACATCGCATCCGGGCTTGCCACAATATCTTCCAATAGTCTGCCGGCTTCCATGTGTGCTTCAAATTCAGATTCATCGTTTAGCGTAGAAGAATACAACCGGCCATATTCTTTTAACAACACAAATCCGCCACGCGGTAGTGATATGAAACTTTCTTCGACCAGGTTTTCATTTTTGACTTTGCTGCCGGATAGGGTATTGAATTTAAAGCTGGAATCAAAAACCAGTTTCTTGTCATCCAGGGCATATCGCGCAAGGCTCACCATCTTCAGCGTCGGATATCTCAATCTGCACATAATCCCTGTAAATGCCTGCCTGGTCTCATTATCAATGGAAAGCCCAATCGCTTCTACATTCGCAGCGGGAGGAACTTTCAATTCTTTCCATGTAAAACCTGTATCCCGCGCTGCAAAATGAAAGAGTAAATAGTTCTGATTGGTTCGTGATGGCGCGATCATCATCCAGCTTCCTTCATTCGTGAGTTTCACCGGGCTGTTTGAAAACGGATCCACGGGAAAATTAAATTCGTCATACTGGATCATGGGCTGTGTTAGCCACTCATGGACATAGATCCTCGATGACAAGAGATTCCATTCATCGTTAAATAATAATGCATGAACTCTCGGATTTGAAAAGAGCATGTTTTCAAACGCAAGCAGAAGGATCCTGGACTGATCTTCGGAACGGAGTAAAAGAAAACTATTTGCGGCTTCATGAAAGGGAAGGCTGTCGATGGATCTTTCCAGCCAGACCATATTTCCGGCAGGGGCATACCTGTTAACCCGCAACACGGTGTGGTTTTGGTTATCAGCAATCATCATTTCATCGAAATAGTGGCTGCCAGCAATGAAATAGGTCTTCACCACATCAAGAGAGGGATCCGGCCGCTCGATTGAGTTGATATTCTCAAGGCGTTCATTGTAGATCTCATACCCTTCATAGTCCTTCCCGGGATTACCTTCAGATGGCCTACTTCCGTAACGAGTCTTTTTTTCCCTGATGACCCAATAGTTAGACCCCACCTTTCCCGCCATCTGGTAATGACGCACAGCGCTGTTGCCATCAAATAATGGAGAATAGAGCACTTTCTGCGCAAACAGAAATTGCGAGAACGAAAGCATCAGGATAGCCAGCCACTTTTTCATGTGAGCACACTTTCAGCAACCTTAATTTACTAAGATTTTCGCTGATGCCGATAGCCATTCAGTTGTGATTTTGTCCAGCAAGTTTTAAATCTTTCCCAAAAGGCGTAAATTTCTAAACAAGTTGGGCTTATGCGAAAACTGATCTCCATCGTAGCCATCTTCTACTGCTCCTATGTCAATGCCCAAACTGATGGTGGGCTTTATAAGGAGCCTTACCGGCCGATCTTTCATTTCAGTCCGGCAAAAAATTGGACGAACGATCCAAATGGTCTTGTACACTATGATGGGGAATACCACCTTTTTTACCAATATAATCCCTACGAAAACAAATGGGGCCACATGAGCTGGGGTCATGCTGTAAGCAGGGACCTTGTCCATTGGCAGCACCTTCAACTGGCAATTCCTGAATCAGAAAATGTAATGATTTTTTCAGGGGGAGCAGTGGTTGATTTCGGTAACCGAACTGGCTTTGGAGGAAAGGGAAAGATACCAATGGTGGCAATTTACACCGGACATAGAATCGATGATTCCACCAAAAAAGATGAGTATACCCAGGCCCAATACCTGGCTTATAGTTTAGACAAAGGAAGGAACTGGACGAAATATTCCGGCAACCCTGTACTCGATATACATCAAAAAGATTTCCGGGATCCAAATGTATTTTGGTACGAACCGGGTAAATACTGGATTATGTCGCTCGTGTTGCCAAAAGAATATAAAGTACAATTTTATAAGTCTGAAAATCTGAAGAGCTGGAATCTCCTGAGCGAGTTTGGCCCGGCCGGTGATACTTCTTTTATTTGGGAATGCCCCGCGTTGGTTGAAGTGCCAATCAAAGATCAACCAGGAAAAAAGAAATGGGTGCTTTTTAATTCTGTTCAATACGCCATGCAATATTTCGTAGGTGAGTTTGATGGGAAAACATTTCACAACGAATCCAGGAGCAATAAGATACTCAGGCCTGATGAAGGTCCGGACTATTATGCGGCCGTAACTTATAATAACCTCCCCGCCAACGCTTCCCCGGTATTATTGGGCTGGGCCAGTAGCTGGCGTTACGTCGGTGCCGTTCCCACCTCACCGTGGAGAGGCGCAATGGCATTGCCAAGAACGCTATCGATCATGAAATCTGGCGAAGACTGGGTGCTGTTGCAACATCCCGTTGCTGCCATTTCGAAACTCAGGACTGATGCGTTCTCAAAAAATGAATTTTATTTAAGGGGCGAAATGAAGCTCAATCAAAAGGGCAATGCCTGGGAAATGCACATTCAATTGGAGCCAGGTGTTTCGGGCAAATTCACGATACGTTTTGCTGCGGGCAAAGAAAACCATACTGATTTATGGTATGATGCGGATTCTCAAATCATCCATTTCGACAGGTTTCGCAGCGGCAATACCAGCTTTCATCCCGAATTCCTTCCGCACAGTGAATTCGCCATTCCCATTGACTTGATTGATGGAAAAGTTGATTTGAATATTTATTTCGATAACAGCATCGTGGAAGTATATGCGCAGCAAGGGCGAAAAGTGTTCACCGCGGAGATTTTTCCTGAGGTCGGCGATGATCAGATTACCCTCATCAGTGAGGGAGGCGCCACTAAAGTTATAAAACTGGATTGGTGGCGAATGAAATCGGCATGGTAGTTAGCCTTAATTTTCATTTACAATTCGTTTCATTTCGTGAAATTCGCATATTCAGCCGCCGCGGCTTAAACTAATGATTGAACTATGAAGTTTCGAAATTTTAAGATGGTCGATTATGTGGTATACGGCAGGGGGTGTTTTGATCAGCTGGATGAAATTATCGCGCCCCGCCGGAAAGGCGATGCGCCAATGATTTTTTTGGTGGATCATTTTTTCAAAGGAAAGCCACTGATCAGCCGCATACCTGCAAAGGGTAAGGACAAAATTGTATACGCCGACGTGACAGACGAGCCCAAGACCAAGTATGTTGATGCAATTGCGCAGGATCTGAAGAACGAGTTTGGAAGCGTAAGTGGTATCATCGGTATTGGAGGCGGATCCACTATGGATCTGGCGAAGGCAGTGTCGCTGATGATGGGAAATCCGGGCTCTTCAGCGGATTACCAGGGTTGGGATCTGGTGAAACTACCGGGCGTTTACAAAGCCGGCATTCCTACGTTAAGCGGCACTGGCGCAGAAGTAAGTCGCACCTGCGTACTTACCGGACCGACGCGAAAACTGGGAATGAATTCTGATTTCACCCCGTTTGACCAGATTGTCCTGGATCCAGAGCTCACCACCAATGCTCCGGCAAACCAACGGTTTTATACAGGTATGGACTGCTATATTCATTGCATTGAAAGCCTGCAGGGCACCTACCTGAATGAATTCAGCAAATCATACGGTGAAAAAGCGCTTGAGCTTTGCCGTGAGGTATTTGTGAAGAAAGACAAATGGGATGACGAAAGTGACGACCAGCTCATGATGGCCTCATATGCAGGAGGCATGAGCATTGCATATAGCCAGGTGGGAGTAGCTCATGCGGTGAGCTATGGACTGAGTTATCTTCTGGGCACGAAGCATGGAATTGGAAACTGTATTGTATTCAATCACCTGGAAGAATATTATCCTGAAGGCGTGAAGGAATTCAAATACATGGTTGACAAAAACAAAATCGATATTCCCACGGGTGTCACCAAAGGCTTGTCAGACGCAGATTTCAATAAAATGATTGATGTGTCAATAGGAATGAAACCGCTTTGGGAAAATGCGCTTGGAAAAGATTGGGAAAAACAGATGACACGTGATAAGCTGAGAAAACTGTTCGAGAAACTGTAATCATGTTACAAAGCAAATACCTCAAATACCTGGGCTTGCCGTTGCTTTTTGGAACTGCCAGGACCAAAGAGATCCTTAATGTCAATCCCACTATTGTGCCGCAGCGTGAGGAAGCTGCATCGGTGAGAATTTTTGTCTACGATTACAATGCAGAACAGATAGAGGAGAAAGAATTAAAAAATGTTCAGGAGTGTTTTGCTTACAAGACCAACAACAGGATTAGTTGGATTAACCTTGATGGTTTGCGAAAGTTCGAAGTGGAGGCTGTGGGCGTAGCCTTTGATATTGACCCACTCGTTATTGAGGACATTCTTAGCGTAAACCAGCGACCAAAGATGGACGAGTTGGACGGCGAGCTGTATTGCCTCCTGAACATGCTTTATTTTAACGAGGAAAAGAAGACGGTTGAAATTGAGCAGCTGAGCATTGTGCTGGGGCCTGATTTTGTGATCACTTTTCAGGAAGATGCCAGTCGTGATGTATTCGATCCCATTCGTCACAAATTACGCCAGGCAAACAGCAGGATCAGGCAACGCGGGACGGATTATCTCTGCTACTCGATGTTAGATATGGTAGTTGACAGTTATTTCCTTGTGATGGAGAAACTGGGCGATCAAATTGAAGGCCTGGAAGAAGAAGTTGTGCGCAATAGCAATACGCGTTCACTGGCGAGAATCAACCAACTTCGAAAAGAATTGATCGTGTTGAAAAGAAATATCGCGCCAGTACGCGAATTGATCAACGGTTTTATCCGCAGCGATAGCGATTTGCTCGATGATCGCACCACCAGGTACTTCAAAGACGTCTATGATCATATCGTGCAGGCTTACGATCTTACCGAGAACTATCGCGATATCATGATGAGTATGCAGGATCTCTACATCAACAATGTAAACCTGAGGATGAACGAAGTCATGAAAGTAATGGCCATC
>Ga0163163_10000705_pt1 | contig 28372 bp, 23 predicted proteins | sample S65metaG_FD_119766 | JGI IMG/M metagenome (GOLD analysis project Ga0163163, IMG submission 119766) | Switchgrass rhizosphere microbial communities from Kellogg Biological Station, Michigan, USA - S6-5 metaG | ecosystem: Host-associated > Plants > Roots > Rhizosphere > Soil | place: USA...
CGGAAGTCCGCCATCACATAGTAAGCGCCTTCGGGCACCGCATACGTGAAGCCGTGTTTGTCGAGGAGGCCGAGCATACGGGAACGGCGAGAAGTGTAAAAGGTCTGAAGCCACTGGTAGTAGGAGTCCGGTAAACCAATGACTGTAGCCATCGCCTCCTGCAGTGGCGTTGGAGCGCAGACGGTCGTAAAGTCATGAACCTTGCGCACGGCGTCGGTCAATTCCGCGCTCGCTATGCAATAACCCACGCGCCATCCGGTAACGGCAAAGGTCTTCCCTAACCCACAAATGGTGATCGTGCGATCTTCCATTCCGGGAAACGTGGCGATTGGAATATGCCGAAGGCCATCGAACACGAGGTGTTCGTAGATTTCATCGGTGATCGCTACGACGTCATGCTCCACGCAAAGGTCCCGGATGATCGACAGTTCCTGCTCGGTGAAAACCCTGCCGGACGGGTTGTGCGGAGAGTTGAACAGCACGGCTTTGGGCTTTTGCTGAAATGCGCGCGCCAATTCTTCAGGATCGAACTTGTAGTGAGGCGGACGCAGCGGAACCCAGATCGGAATCCCCCCGGCGAACGCGATGCCTGCATGATAGTTTTCGTGTGCCGGCTCCAGAACCACAACTTTTTCTCCAGGATTGACGATGCCTATCAGGGCGGCAATCACGGCTTCGGTCACTCCGCAGGTCACCGTGACATGCTTGTCGGGATCGACGTCCTGGCCGTAAAACCGGCGGCTCTTCTCCGCAATCGCCTTGCGGAGGCTGGGCTGTCCCCAGGTCATTCCATACTGATTCTTTCCGCTTCGCATCGCCTTCTCGGCCGCCGCGAAAACCTCCTGCGGCGGGTCGAAATCCGGGAATCCCTGCGCCAGCAGGACCGCTCCCTTATCAAATGCATAACGCGTGATGGAGCGGATCACGGATTCCTGAAGATTTCGAAGCCTGTCTGCTGCGTATGTTTTCACGGCCGTTAATATACGTTAAAAAGCTGCACAGCGAACTCTGGCGCCTTCTTCAATGATGGAGGCAGCCGCATTGAGTTTATCCACCGCAAAACCTGCAGCAGTCTTATAACGCAGCATGAATTCGTCACGTTCAGCCCTGGGGATAACGTCCTCAATATTGTCGAACACACCGCCACAACGATTATCGAGCAGATTCAGCAAACCAAAAGGACCTGCTCCACGATTGCGCAAAACCAGTTGCGACATTTCCGGACACAGTTGAGTGTCGTAAGCTTGCAGTGCCCTGGAGTTCACCCCATGTTCGAGCATGGCGGCACCAAGTACTCGCGCATCCATAATGGCCTGACTGGCGCCGTTGGAACCTGTGGGGTACATCACATGTGCAGCGTCGCCCAACAGCACGACATTGCCCTCAACCCATGTTGGGATGGGTTCACGATCTATCATGGGATACTCAAATACTTCAGCGGCGCCACGCAGCATGGCCGGGATGTCGATCCAGTCATAATTCCAATGGACGAAATGATGCAGGAAATCTTCGTGTTTCACCTGTTTGTTCCAGTCGCCATCACGCCAGCCTCCGGAATTGTCCACGGTGATTTCTGCGATCCAGTTGATGTCTGCCATGCCAGAGACCGGGTCTGGAGCGGAAATGGGATAAAACACAACGCGATGATGGTGCGTCCCTAAACCCACAAAGGACGCGCCGGTGCGGATCGGTTTTCCCCTGGTGACGCCTCGCCACATGATCGCACCTCCCCACTGAATGGGTGGTTGCTCAGGGTACATCTGCTGACGCACCGCGGAATGCAGACCATCGGCGGCAATCAACAGGGATCCCTCAAACTCGGAGCGGTTGCCGTCACGGCTTTGCAACAATGCCGTGACTCCTATTCCGTCCGAATGATTGCGATAGCCTGTCACTTTCAAACCCGTACGAATCGAAGTTGCGCCGAGACGCTCGAGCGCAGCGCGATACAGCAACATTTGCAGTTCACCCCGGTGCACGGAATATTGCGGCCATTTATACCCGGCCTTTAAACCCCGCGGTTCGGAATACACTTCATTGCCATTCAGGCCGACCAGAACCCATTCTCGGGTCTGAACCCCAATCGTATCGAGAGATTCGGAGCCAAAACCCAACTCATAGAGTTCGCGCACCGCATTGGGTTGGAGATTAATTCCCACGCCAAGGGGTTTGATGTCTGCGACGGATTCAAACACGACACACGGCACACCGATCTGATGCAACGTGAGTGCAACGCTCAAGCCGCCAATCCCTGCACCGGCGATGAGTACTGGAGATGTGGTCATTTACCTTCCTTAAAATCGGGCATTGTACTTCAATGCCCGGCGCTTCTGCTTTGCTGTTCTGTTTCCTGTAAGTAGCGGATGGTCCGGTCTGCGGCGGCGACATGAAGACACATCTATCCAAATTAATTTTCGCCAGATCTCTGGAACCCAGGTATGGCGCGCATCTGAGGCATTGCAGGACGCTCGAGGTGTCAAAATTAAGCGAACTGCCCTCCTGAGTCAGAAGGGCAGCACGATCGAGACAGCAGTCGAGATCGTGCGGGGGGTGGTTCCAGGGCCGCATTCTTTAAGAATGCATTCTGAGACATTTCGTTTTGGGAACCACCCCTCGCGTCATCGCAAAGAACGCGATGACGCTGCCCGCCTGACTCAGGAGGGCAATTCGCCTGTATTCACCGTCACCATAATCCTGTGCGCGCAACTTATTTTGGACAGTACTGACACGAATACTGGTTGATTCATCGAGCAGAAGAGAGTTGATATGGGAGACCAGGATCAATCCGGCGGGAACGGAACGAATCGCTGTGAACGTTTGTGTGCAAAGGGGACACGTCCGAAAGACGACGTCTCCCCTGCAGCACGAGCACGCGTTGTGATCTGCGTCAGTTTACTGCTGGCCTCACCGACCTCGTCCCGTCCCGGGCTGCTGGCCACCGGGAAGTCCAATGACAGGTTCTTCATCGGGTGGAGGGGTGGCGTTGCCGCGGCCAGCCGCAGGAGCCGCGCCACGTGCGCCGCCACCGCCCCGCGGAGGTGTCCAGCCATCGCGTGCCGGTCCGTCCTGGATCATGCGCGTGTCGGCGCTGACGGTGTAGCCGGTACGGTACTGCTGGCCGGCGTTTCCGAAGAACTTGCCATACTTCAAAGCGGCGTTGTGGACCTTGATGACGGCGTCCTGGTATCGCGGATCGTTCTGCGACCAGCCCGAAAAGCTCGACAGATCGTTGTTGCCCAGAATGATCACGTCAATGCCGGCGGTTGCTGCGATTTCTTCCGCGTTCGCCACGCCCTCGAGAGTCTCGATCATGACGGTAACCAGCATGTTGTCGTTAATCGTCGCGCGGTAGTTGACGCCTGGCCAGGCCTGCCCAAAAGATCCACCGCCGGAACTTCGTCGTCCGGTGGGAGGATACCGTGCGAACCGGGCCGCATCGCGCGCTTCAAGGGCGTCATCGACAGTCGGCACGATGATGCCGACGGCGCCAAGATCTGTTGCCTTCTGCATGTTCGCTTCCAGCGCATCCGGCATTCGAATAAAGGGGGCCCCGCCATCGACGCCGGGACACGCAAGGATCATCCGCCGCACCTCGTCCCACGACATGGTGCTGTGCTGCATTTCGAACCATACGAAATCAACGTGCTTGCGGGCCTCACAGTAGAGCTCCGGGTTGAACGAAGAGATCGTGAGGCTGGAAATCATCTTGTCCTGCAGAAGGAGTTCTTTGGCCTTGTTGTAGAGTGGCCGCGGAGTGTCCGGACTCATCAAAGCCTTCACCTGCCATCCCCAGCCACGCGCATCCGGTTTATCGGGCAGCATCGAGCCGCCGATCAACCCGGCATTACCCGGGTTGGGCGTTGCCGCAGTGATGGCCGCAGCATTCGCCGGCGCCCCACCGCCTCGGCCACCACCCTGACCTCGCGCGCCCGCCGCGGGTGCGGGACCTTGCGCGGCCTGTATTACTATTCCCAAACTTATTGCCACCGAGGCAACTGCCAACGGATATCTGACCTTCATGTTTCCTCCTTCTCCAGCGAAGCGGGCGCCAAATGCGTGAACGTGTAAAAAACCGACTGGAGCATACTAGAAGCCAGTCCAAACATCATCTGCCTGCTTAAGCTGTTCGACATCGAGGGCCAGTTCCCAATCGGGGGCCAGCCTCGGAGTTGACACTATAGGCTTCTCATCTCGTTTTTCGCTTAATACATTGCACTCGGTTGTATTCGGTATGATGGATTCCGATTGCATGATGGTTTATAAGAAAGCGTTCGAGATGCGGAACGCTGTTCCAGGCGAACGATGGACAAGAGGTAACGTCATGACAAAGACCCGGATTCTTGCGTGCTGTGCCGCGCTGGTGGCAGGCGCCTCACTCATCGCACTTGCCCAGGGTCGCGGGGGCGGTCAGGGAACCGGCGCGACGATGGGTCCCAACTGGCCCACGTATGGTGGAAACCTTGCAAGCCATCGGTACTCTCCAGTCGACCAGATCAATAAAGACAACTTCAGGAATCTCAGAATTGCCTGGCGTCTCAAGACGGATTTCCTGGGCCCCACCCCGGATAACCTCTATTCGGCAACGCCGCTTTATGTGAACGGAGTGCTCTACACAACTGCCGGCACGCGGCGCGCCGCGGTTGCGCTCAATCCCGGAACAGGCGAAATGCTGTGGATGCACAGCGAGGATGAAGGATCGCGCGGAGATGCGGCGACACGTCGGGGCGCAGGCCGAGGCTTAGCGTACTGGTCGAGTGCCGACGGCTCCGACCAACGAATCCTCTATGTCACGCCCGGATACCGCATGATCGCGCTGAATGCCAGGACTGGCGAACTCGTTCGATCGTTCGGCAAGGACGGCATTGTGGATCTGAAAGTCGACAACGACCAGGAGTATGACCTGACTACGGCCGCAGTGGGCCTCAATGCAACGCCCCTTGTCGCCGGCGACGTCGTGGTCGTGGGCGCCGCCCATTTCGCGGCCGGAAGCCCGAACACACGGCCGACCGCCAAAGGGTATGTGCGCGGCTTCGATGTGAAGACCGGCAAGCGGCTCTGGATTTTCCACACGATTCCGGTGAAAGGAGAATTCGGGTACGACACGTGGCTCGACGGATCCGCGGAAAAAAATGGCAACCTGGGCGCATGGGCCCAAATGAGCGCCGACCTTGAGCTGGGCCTCGTCTATGTGCCGACCGAAATGGCTGCAACCGACTACTACGGTGTGAACCGGCCCGGCAACGGCTTGTTCGGTGAGAGCATCGTCGCCCTCGACATCAAGACCGGCAAACGCAAGTGGCACTACCAGACCATTCACCACGGCTTATGGGATTGGGATCTGCCCTGCGCGCCGATTCTGTATGACGCGCAAATCGGCGGCCGGACGATCAAGGCACTCGCGCAACCGACCAAGTCCGCGTTTCTATTCGTGCTGAATCGCGAAACGGGTCAACCGATCTGGCCTATCGAAGAACGACCGGTACCGCAATCGGAACTTCCCGGTGAGAAGAGCAGTCCGACGCAACCCTTCCCCACCAGGCCGGCCCCCTTCGACCGGCAGGGTATCTCGATAGACGATCTCATCGATTTGACACCGGAACTGCGCGCGCAAGCGATCGAACAAGCCAAAGCATACAAGCTCGGTCCTGTCTTCACTCCGCCCGGACTCTCAACACCGGATGGTCCGATCGGCACGTTGATGCTGCCGGCAGACGTTGGCGGAGCGAATTGGCCGGGCGGTTCGTTGGATCCCGAATCCAACCGGCTCTATATCCATTCGCATACGGCCGTGTTTTCCCTGGCCAATGTGCAGCAGGATCTTTCCGCGCCTGGACCGGCCAACTTCGCCGGAACGCTTCGCGGCGGCCCAGCCGCGGCGGGTGCACCCGCCGGTGAGCGCGAAGACGAACCGGCCGCGGGAGGTCGCGGCGGCCGCGGCGGTCCGGCAGGCAGGGGCGGCGCTCCGGCTGGAGGCGCGCCTCCTCCTGGAGGACGCGGTGCAGGCGCTGCTGCCGCTGCCCCTGGCGGCGCCCGCGGAGGCGGTGGTTTGCGCGGCGGTTTAACGGTGCAGGGCTTACCGCTCATCAAGCCGCCATATGACCGCATCACAGCCTACGACATGAACACCGGCAACATGGTGTGGCAGAAGACCCACAGTTCTACGCCCGACAACATCAGGAACAACCCCGCGCTGAAGGGGCTGGAGCTTCCCCGCCTGGGCCAACCCGGCCGAACGTTCATCGGTGTGCTCACTACCAGGACTCTATTGATTGCCGGGGAGGGTGGCGTACACACCAATGCGCAGGGTCAATCGGTGGCCCTGCTTCGCGCTTATGACAAATCGACCGGCGAAGATATCCCCGGTGAGGTCAACATGCCGGCGAAGCAGACGGGGTCTCCAATGTCCTATATGCACAACGGCAAACAGTACATCGTGATTGCGGTGTCTGGCCAAGGGAACGCCGGCGCGGAAATTCTCGCGTACGCGCTACCCTGAAGCCAAAACCTTTCGCCGGGGGATTGCGTTTTTGTATGGCACATCGGGAAATGCGCCTGAGCTCGCGATCGGGTTATAGTGCCAACGCGATTTTCGGAGATCGAGATATCTATCGTTTTTGTCAGGAAGGAAAAACTTCATGTCCTCGCGACGCCGTTTCCTGCAGCAGGCCTCCAGCGCAGGGCTGGCATTGTCCACCAGCACTCTGTTTGGTCGCCTTCTCTCCGCACAAAGCCCTGCGACCATAGACCAGACCACGCGCATCTTCATGAACTCCCGGCGAACGATCGCTCCGCTGGACCGCAATCTGTTCGGTTCCTTCCTTGAGCATCTTGGTCGTGCGATTTACGAAGGCATCTACGATCCCGGCTCGAAACTTTCGGACGCCAATGGTTTTCGCAAGGATGTGATCGATGAAGTTCGCAAACTCGGAGTTCCTGTGATTCGTTATCCGGGCGGGAACTTTGTTTCCGGCTATGACTGGCTTGACGGTGTCGGTCCGAAGCAGGATCGCCCTCGCATCCTCGACAAGGCATGGAATTCGATTAACACGAATCAATTCGGCACCAACGAATACATGGCGTGGTGCAAGGAGGTCGGCGCTCAACCTCTGATGGGATTGAATCTGGGTACCGGCACCGCAGAGCAGGCAGCAGCGCTCGTGGAGTATTGCAATGTCGACAAGGGCACCAAATGGAGCGAACTGCGCCGGAAGCACGGCTACGCTCAGCCTTACAACGTGAAGCACTGGTGTTTGGGCAACGAGATGGATGGCCGATGGCAGATCGGTCAAATGACGGCCGCCGAATATGGCATGAAAGCGATGGATGCGGCCAGGCAAATGCGTTACGTCGATAAGTCGCTGTCGCTGATCGCCTGCGGTTCAAGCGGGCCGGGAATGTCGACGTACCTGGAGTGGGACCGCCAGGTCCTCGAGACATGCTACGACTACGTCGACGGACTCTCTCTGCATCGCTATTTTGAGAACACGCCTCAGGAGACCGGTGGCGACAGCGCGAAATTCGTCGCCATGAACCTGGCCATGGATCGACAGATCGGAGAAGGCCTTGCGGTCTGCGATCTGGTGCGGGGCCGTATGCGCTCGACGAAGAAGCTGTGGTTGTCGTTCGATGAATGGAATGTCTGGTATCGCGCGCGCAGCGGGGATGCCGTCGACGGCCGACGTCAGGAAGCACCGCATCTGCTGGAAGAAATCTACAACCTTGAGGACGCGCTGCTTGTCGGCGGGCTGCTGATTACGCTGATGCGCAATGCGGATCGCGTCAAGATCGCGTGTCTGGCCCAACTCGTGAACGTGATTGCGCCGATCATGACCAATGCCAACGGGCTGTTTCGTCAGACAATCTTTTATCCGTACAGTTGGGCGCTCCAATATGCACGCGGACGCGTGCTCAATGTGTTGATCGAATCGCCGACCTACGCCGTACCCGGAATGGACGCGGTCGGCTACATCGATGCCGTCGCCACGACGAATCCGGACGACGGCAAGACAGCTCTGTTCGTCCTGAATCGCGACCTTTCGAGAGCGCGGCAAATCGAAGTTGTTTGGGAGGACGCGGCCAAAACTCGTGTTGCGGCCTCGCAAGTCCTGACCGGAAACGACCTGAAAACCGTCAACGGTTTCGATGGGCCGGAGCGTGTGAAACCGCAAGCTTTCGACAAACCCGCGACGACCAACGGCCGCACGCGAATTGAAGTGCCTGCGCGTTCATACACGGTCATTCAATGGGATGCGTAGATGAAGTCCATGATGCCAACCCTGATTAAAAGGAGATTTCCAATGTTGAAACAACTGGTCGCGATCGTTCTGCTTTGCGGTGGCGTAACCTTGACCGCGTCGCTGGCACAAGCTCCTCAAGGTGGGCGTGGCGGCGGCGGGGCCGCAGTGGCGCAGGCGCCTTCCAACGAGATGGATACGCATATCGCCACCGCCAAGACCGCTGCGGGACAGGACTACCGCGGTACCTTTGTGAATCTCTGCTTGCCTGCCGGCGCGCCCGCGGGCGGACGTGGCACTCCAGCGGCTGCGCGCGGAGCGGCGGGGCGTGGTGCAGCGCCTGCCGCACCTCAGACGCCGGACCGAGCCAACTGGTATGCGCCTCCCTACAAAGTGTTCGACAACCTTTACTGGCTGGGCACGCGCCAGCATTCTTCCTGGGCGCTTCAGACGAGCGCAGGAATCATCCTCATCGATACCAATTTCGCCTGGGCCACGGAACCGGAGATCATCGACGGTATGACGAAGCTCGGCCTCAAGCCGAGCGACATCAAGTATGTCGTCATCAGTCATGCGCATGGAGATCATGACCAGGGCGCCGCGGAATTGCAGACGCGCTACGGCGCCAAAGTCGTGATGGGCACCCCGGACTGGGAGGCCACGCTGCAGCGTCCTGCTACAGCCGCGGGCGGCGTTCCGAAACGGGACATCGCGGTGGGACCTGAGGGCACGAAACTCACGCTCGGAGATACAACCATGCAGATCGTGGCCACACCGGGCCACACGCCAGGCACTCTCTCCTACGTCTTCCCAGTGAAGGACAATGGCCGGACTGTGATGGTGGCCTATTCCGGCGGTACACTGACCGGCGCGTTCGGCACAAATGGCGAGCGATGGGATGAATACATTTCATCTCAAGGCAGGATCGCTAAAGCGGCTGCCGATGCGGGAGCCAGCGTCATACTGTCCAATCACAGCGAGTACGACGGCGCCTACACCAAAGCGCGGCTGCTCTCTGCGCCGCGTCAACCGGGCGAAGACCATCCCTTCATTGTCGGAACAGACGGTGTGCAGCGTTACTTCACCGTGATGATGGAATGTGCGACAGCGTCCAAACTGCGAGCGGGCGCGAAGTAATCGCTGCTGCCCACGTGAATCATCGCCAGGCAAGCCAGACAGTGGGCTCGTCTCATTTCTTTGGCCGGACCGCCTGAAGGCGCTGATAGGACTTTTCGTTCTCCAGGCAGACTTCATCGATCAACTCGGTATCGAGTTCGATGCGCTGCGTCATTTTGACGGTCCAGGGACGCGTGTACGTCTTGAGATCGTTCACGGTGATTTCAAGTTCGAGGCTTCCATAATTCGGCCGCCGCATCCTCTCTGTCATTGTGGCGGCTTCGCTCATTGGGCTGCCCGCCATATCGATCCACAAGTCATCCCGGAATCCGTTTGTCTGGACAACAAGCGTATCGCCTTCCCATTTTGCCGTGGAGTATCCATTCCAGCTGGGGTTTGGGTCGGCAGGCAAGGGGCGCCCGTCGACAAAAATCTGCCGGTACATCGCATTCACTTCGTAGAGCAGGACCAGTAACTTTGGCGTGTGTACCGCCTTGACCAGATGGGGCATGACCCAGGGCCGCGGCGGATTGTCCGGCAGGCATCGTACGTGAGGATCGTCGATGCCATGATCTGCTTTCCTCAGCTTCACGAGCGCGGCCGCCCATGGTTGATAGGGCAAACCGCCCGGCATATCGGTTCCGAGGTCCAGCGCGAGCGGCGACCCTCCGATTTCGGTGCCGCAGTCGATAAATTTGTTGCCGTCCGGGGTGCATGGGATAAGCCGGGCGGTGTGCCAGATGCCTGAAAAGTCGGGTTTGCCATCCGCCAATCGGGGTGTGGGCGCTGTCATGTTGGGACTTTTATCGGCTTTCCTCGGTACACCGGCTGTTGGATAGTGCAGCCACTGTCCGGAATAGGCGATCGGCAAACCTATCAGGAGGACGAGAAAAAGCAGGCGGGAATAGCCGGCGCGCATCATTGTTGTCCCTGGCTGGGTTGCCCCTGGCTGGATGCTGCAAACAGTCTTTTGCCGGAGCTGGCGAGCGTTACCGCTCTGGCGTTCGCGTTATTGCTATCATCCTTTGCGCGGCTGCCTTCCACGGTAACAACGTCGCCAGTCTTCATGGCTTTCCTGTCCCAGCCAACGCGCATCAGTCCATTCGGGCTGCCCATTTCCACACCCCAATTGACGATCTTGCCGGTTGGATCTTTCACGTCGATGTAGAACCACACATGAGGATTCTGCCATTCGACTTTCGTAACCGAACCTGTCAGCTTCACCGGTTTGTTTGCGTCGAACTCCGCCGCGAACGAGTGGTGCGCCAGCGCCGGTACTGCTGTCACAAGCAAAGTCAGCGACAGGCAAAATTTTGAAATACGCTTCATCATACTCACCGTCCTCCATGAGAACCTGGTTCCGTTGCAGTGCATCTTATCGATCCAGGCGTTGCTGGACGACAAGAAACAAATTATTAGGATCCTGCGCCACAGCAAGACGCCATGGATTCGAGCCGAAAGTCATTTGGACCGGAACGCCTCCTGAAGAAATAACAGGCGATTCCGCCTTCTTCAGTGCCGCCAGAGTCACTTCGATATCCTGAACGTTCAGCTGAAGGCGATACGATCCGGAATCCTGTACGCGCGACGCGAGCGTCGCCGCCTTCCCCACTCCCTTGAATTCGATAAGCTCGATCATCACAGACGAGTTCGGCAACGCCGCCGTTGCGACGCGGTATTCGGCAGCAGCCGGGAATCCCATCATCGCCATCACGCTTTCGTCCTTTGTGAAAGCGCCGGGTTTCGAGTTGAGGCCGAGCGTCTGCCTGTAGTAAGACGTCGCCTTGTCGGCATCGGAAACGGTAATGCGCAGCCGAATTCCAATGACATTACTCGCGGCAGATGCCGTTGTCGGTGGAGGCGGTTCGAGTTGCGCAAGCTCAATGAAATGGCCATCCGGATCCTGAACAATGACGGCACGAGCCGTTTTCGAAGGTCCGACAAGCATCGGAGTTCCGCCTTTAGTGACAACGGTCGCACCAGCAGCCTTGATCCGAGTGAAGATCGCGTCGATGTCCCTCACCAGCAGGATCAGCATTGCGGCTCCGGGATCCTGCAGACGGCGATGAACCGGGCGCTGCCCCGCTCCTGCAAACTCCACGAGTTCAACGCCACAGAAGACGCCGGGCATGCGGGCGCCGATAAAGCGGAGCCGGGCTCCGGGCAGTCCGTGCAGCGTCAGATGGCGCGGATCGGCATCCCATGGCAAGGGACCTGGACTCGGAGCGGGAACCAGATCGAGTCCGATGACGTCGCGATAGAAGCGCGCCGATTTATCGAGATCGGACACAATCGGGCTGACATGACACGCGCCCGTGACCGTGCTCGGCGACTGTACGCGGCCGGCAAACACCAAGCCGCATCCGCAGACGAATAGGAGAAAGTTCGCGACGAGTTTATTCCGTGGCATGGCTGTCGAAGTGTATCCAACTTCTGTCCGGACGACTTAATACGAGATACCACCGAGTGAAATGTATGAGTCCCAGTCTTCGCCTGATTTATTTCGCCTTCTTCACGGCATCGATGATGGATTGTACCCCCCCAAACACTGGAGGACGTCCGCGCGCAATGCCGCACTTTTTCGAGCGTCGAATTCCCGCCTAATCATGTCAAACTATCGGGCGCTATGAACAACGTCGTAAGAATGGAACGTCAGGATGAGATTGCCGTCGTCATTATTGATAAGCCTCCGGTAAATGCCATCGGGCAGGACGTCTATGAAGAGTTGATGAGCGCGTTCGACGCGCTGCAGGACGATACTTCCGTAGAAGGCGTCGTCATTCTGGCAGCCGGGCGAACTTTCATTGCCGGAGCCGACATCAAGCTATTGGAGCAGGCTGCTCGCGGCGAAGGCGGACGGCTCTACCTGCACCCGCTATTGGATAAAATCGAGAACTTCGCCAGACCCGTCGTCGCAGGTTTCCATGGAACGGCGCTCGGTGGTGGCGTCGAACTGGCGATGTCGGCGCACTATCGCGTCTCGACTCCGGATGCGCAGATGGGCCAACCCGAAGTCAATCTTGGCATCATCCCCGGGGCCGAAGGCACGCAGCGGCTTCCGCGCCTTGTCGGCGTGGCAGCCGCGGTGGATATGTGCGTTTCGGGAAAGCCGGTCAAAGCCCCTGAAGCATTGAAACTGGGATTGATCGATCGCATTATCGAAGGTGATCTTCGCACCGGCGCCATCGCATTCGCGCGTGAGATGGCGCTGCGTCCATCTCACCTCAAGACGAGCGAGCGTAACGACAAGCTGGGCACACCCGAAACAAACGCGCCAATCTTTGCTGCCGGCCGGGAGCAGGCGGCGAAAATCCGTCGCAACATGACCGCTCCTCTTTCCGCCATCGAGGCAATTCAGGCTGCGGCAACACTGCCCTGGAAACAAGGTCTCGAAAAGGAACGTGAGTTGGCTGACGCATGTTTGAGATCGGATCAGGCGCTGGCTCTGATGCATGCTTTTTTTGCGGAACGCGGAGTGGCGAAGATTCCCGACATTCCAAAAGGCCTGCCCACGATCGAGATCCGCAAGGCCGCAATTATCGGAGCCGGCACGATGGGTGGCGGCATCGCAATGGCCCTGGTGAATTCGGGGATTCCGGTACTCCTGAAGGACAGCGATCCATCCTCTCTTGATCGTGGAATGGCGGCGATTCGGAAAAACTATGATGCGTCGGTAAAACGCGGCCGCTTCACGCAGGAAACCGTGGAAGAGCGAATGGCTATGATCCATCCCCAGCTGGGTTACGACGGATTCGAAACGGCGAATCTCATCCTGGAAGCGGTTTTCGAAAACATGGCGTTGAAGAAGCAGATCTTCACCGAGATCGACAAAGTTGCGAGCCCCGATTGCGTCCTCGCTTCAAACACATCGACTCTCGATATCGACGAGATCGCATCGGCGACGACGCGGCCGGAAAAAGTAATCGGTATGCACTTCTTCAGCCCCGCCAATATCATGCGGCTCGTGGAAGTTGTCCGCGGCGCAAAGACCGGAAAGGAAATCGTGGCCACGGCGCTGGCTCTGACGAAGAAGCTCGGCAAAGTCGGCGTTGTTGTCGGCAACTGCTGGGGATTTGTCGGCAACCGCATGATGTTTCCGTACATTCGAGAGGCGCAGTTTCTCGTTGAAGAAGGCGCGACACCTTCGATTGTCGACAAAGCCCTCTTCGACTTTGGCATGGCGATGGGAATTTTCGCCGTCGATGACATGGGCGGCATCGATGTGCTGTGGCGGGTGCGGGAGGAACACAAGCACCTCGAGAAAGCCGGACTTCGCAAGCCCCTCATGACCGACAAGCTTTATAAGATGGGCCGGCTTGGACAGAAGACCGGCGCGGGCTGGTATCGTTACGACGAAAATCGCAAGTCCACCCCGGATCCTGAAGTGGAAGCGCTTATTGTAGAGACGGCACGAAACGCCGGCATTCCTCAGCGAACCATCGCACCGGAAGAAATCGTGGAACGTTGCTTTTATGTGATGATCAACGAGGGCGCCCGTATTCTCGAAGAAGGCTACGCTCTGCGCGCCGCCGACATCGACACAATCTATCTCTCGGGTTACGGCTTCCCCGCATATCGAGGCGGACCCATGTGGTATGCGGACAGCATCGGACTGAAAAACATTCTTCAGCGCATTCAGGACTTCCAGCGCGTGCACGGCGAACTCTGGGATCCGGCGCCGCTGCTACGAAAACTAGCCGAGCAGGGACACACCTTTGCGCAATGGGATGCGGAGCAGGAAAAACGCTTTGCGTCGCAATGAGTGCCGAGATTCCCTTGCGCGACGTTAACCTCGCCCCACGCGCCGTACCTGGTGCGGCAACGCTGTTACGGCACTCTGAAACCGCCGAGTGCCGGCGGCACCACGGCGCGTTCTTTAGGCCGCTCGATTTGGGGAATCCAATCGTACGGCAGTCGATAACTTCGATAGACCGAGTTCGAGGACTGTGCGCCGCCGAACTGGGGATAGATGTATTCCCACACGATCTGGCTTTCTTTTGTCACCTCGAATAACCGGCCGTTGGGGCCCTCCGTAACAAGCGTATCGCCATTGGGCAATCGCTGCGCGCCACTGATGTTGGAACCGTAAAACCTCGGGGCTGCGTAGGACCACACGAGCTCGAGTGTTACCGGGTTGATTTCAAGAACCCGTGAAGTCGCACGTGCAAAGGAATTAGCGCCGTTTGTCGCCGTTGGATTCGTGAAGCCATAGCCGCTGGCACCACCGTTATCAAAGACCATCACATTCCCGGCGCCGGGCAGGCCTTTCGGAATAATGTGGGCATTGTGCTGGCCGATGATCTGCCGAATCGCAAGAAGCTCCCTGGATTCGCTGAAGTCGGGACCGAGGCGCCAGACAATCTTTCCGTCTCGTGCGATGATCGCGAGAAAACTGGCCTGCCGGCTGCTAATGATGACGTTGTTGGGTGCGAACCGCCGGTCGCCTTCATCAAACCAGTGGTTCGGGCCGACATAGGTTGCCGAGTTGACATGCAGCCAGTCGAAACTGCCTCGCGCGGCGTTGACTCCGGACGCGGCCCTGATTGCATTTCTGGCCGCGACGGAGAAGCCGAACTCATCAATGTGATCGCTGGCGATCCATTCCCAGATGATGTCGCCTTTCGGAGAAACTTCAATCAGGCGGTCGTCTTCGAGCTCTGCGTTGGCGACGTTCGGCCGGCTGTGATTTACGTGAGTCAGGATCAAAGTATTGCTGCCTTCAATCCCGGGCCGGACCCCCGGCGAGTAGTAACCCGCTGGAAAATCTTCCCGCTGCCAGTCGTGGTGCTGCCGTGCTGACCAGATGGTTCCGCCCCCGCGCGATTGGATTTGCTCGTTGTGGTCAAATCGCCATAAGACCTTGCCTTCAAAATCACGTTGGACGAGTTCGAGAGACTCCTGACGTGGAGGGTTGGTTCCGTTCGCGCCCATGACGACGCCGTTTGGAAAAATCCTGGCAGGACCGCCCGCAGAGTTGACGTAGCCTTCCCATTGCTTCACGACGTTCCCATTCATGTCGATGACAATCGCAGCCTGCGTGTTCAATGGAGAGAGCACCGTGTAGCCGTTCCATGCACGCGCTGGGTCGTAGATGGTTGTGCCGGTCGGGTAAACCGATTGGGCAATCAACGTCAGAGCAAACCCACAGAGAAAGAGGATTGCCGCAGCGGCTGTCGTACGTCTGATCATGAAAACTCCTGTTGGTATTCAAAGCGCCTTGTAGGGGCGGTCTATGACCGCCCACAATCCTGCAATTGCGACATCGTGGGCGGTCATAGACCGCCCCTATAAGAATGCAAAATCAAATAGAGATTCATTTGGCATTCTTCACGGCATCGATGATGGCTGGTAACGCCGGCTTCGGTTGATTGTCCCCGTCGAAAACGAGCGGGTTCTGTCCCCTGCGCCAGGAACGGCGGTCGTTGAGCCCCCAGAACGTGACCCGGTCGATCGCATCACGATGCTTCACAAATAGCGAAAACAGTTTGGCGTATATGTCCGCTTGCGCGGCGAGCGCTTCCGCCGAAGGTGGAACGACATTTCCCCGCTGGCCTCCCAATTGCCCGCCGCCCGCGCCGGTCATGGTGACATCGAGCTCGGTGATCGCCACCTTAAGCTTGAGCGCCTTGTAGTTCTCAATGGCCTGCTCGATCTGTTCAAGCTTCTGCGCGTTGAGGTTCGCCACGCTCCAGTGACCCTGGATGCCGACAGTCGTGATTGGAGCACCATCTGAAATCAGACGCTGGAGCAGCAGCAGCGAGCTCTGGTGTTTGGCGCCGCTCTCGATGTTGTAATCGTTGTAGTGCAGCGGCACGACGGGATCCGCTTCGCGCGCAAACTTGAACGCCTGCGTCAGGAAATCCGGTCCAACAATCTGAAACCACTGCGAGGAACGAAGATTCTCGCTGTTCGTCGTACCGGCGGTATCGCTAATGGCTTCGTTCACGACATCCCATCCGGACATCCTGCCTTTGAAGTGTCCGACCAGTGTATGAATGTGATCCTTGAGGCGCGCCAGCGCCACATCACGATCGGCTCCCTGAAAGAACCAGGGGTTCGTTTGAGAATGCCAGGCCAGGCAGTGCCCCACGGTCTTGATGTTGTTGTTCTGGCAGAATGTGACGAGTGCATCGGGCTGCGTCCAGTTCCAGGTGTTCTCCTGAGGGTGCACCGGACCCGGCTTCATCGAGTTCTCGGGCGTTATGACGTTGAACTGCGATTTGATGAGATCCAGTTCAGCCGGCGTGAATTCGTTCGGCGTGCGGAAATCCAGCGCCGTGCCGATGAGAAACATATCCTTGCACGCTTCCCTTATTGAGGGTATTTCCGCCGCTGCTCGCGCGCCGATGGACGGGGCGCATAGCGCCGCTGCACTGGCCGCCAAAAATTTCCGACGCGAAATTCTCAAATCACGCTGTTGCCGTTTCGCCATAGATGTATTGCGGATCGCGCGGTGCAGTATAGTACACAACCGAAATTCATGAACCGGTCAATCTAGAGGACGTGCGTGCGTGATACACGGCGAACTCTGGCGATCCGAAACTCCCCGCACGGGGAGCTGTAGGGGCGGTCTATGACCGCCCAATTCCCTTCAAAACGAGATATCGCGGGCGGTCATAGACCGCCCCTACAACATTTCGTCCTGACGGATGCTTTTTGCTGGCCATGAACTGGGGATCTTCGTTAAAGTCCATCCGAACTTCGAGGAGTATTCCCATGTCCAAGTCCAGGCGAATTGCGCTTTTGGTTTTGCTTGTATCGTCTGCGCTGGCGTTTTTCACCACGCCGGCCTTCGCACAAATAGACCTGGTTGGCGAATGGGCACCGCAGTTCCATGAAGACAATCCGGAGCGGCTGGCAGGTCCCGATCTGGGTGACTTTGCCGGGCTGCCCATTAACGACGCGGCACGGATGATGGCCGACTCCTGGAACGCCGATATCCTTTCCGTCCCGGAGCATCAATGCAAGCCACACCCTGCAGACTACTCGCCGCGCGGGCCCGCCGGATTGCAAATCTGGAAGGAAGTCGATCCGTCTTCACGACAAGTCATCGCCATTCGCACTCACATTCAGTGGCAGGCGCCGGAACGCTGGATCTGGATGGATGGGCGTCCGCATCCGGACGAATTCGCGCAGCACACGTGGCAGGGCTTTTCGACCGGAGAATGGCTGGGGCAGGTTCTGAAAGTCACGACCACCCACTTGAAGAAGGGATGGATCCGCCGCAACGGCGTCCCTCGAAGCGACCAGGCCGAGCTGACGGAATTTTTTTGGAGACACGGAGAGTTCCTCACCTGGATGGTCATCATTAACGACCCGCTCTATTTGACCGAACCCATGGTGCGAAGCTCGGACTTTCGTTGGGCGCCCGGCCAGAACATCGGCAACTATCCGTGTCAGATCGTTACAGAACTGGTTCACGAACAGGGTTGGGTGCCGCACTGGTTACCGGGAGAGAATCCGGATCTGGATTTCTATTCGAAGACCTATGGAGTGATCCAGGAAGCCGCGAGGGGCGGTGCTTCGACCATGCTTCCGGAATTTCGTAAGAAAGTTGTTGCCGCGCAGACCTGGCCACCGCCGGTGCAACCTGCAGCTGGTGGACGCGGAGGAGGGCCGGGCGGACCCGGTGGCGCTGGCGGAGCGCCGCCTCCCGGTGGTGCCGGTGCTCGTGGCGGCGGTGGAGGCCGTGGGGGCGGAGGCGCGCCGCCTGCGGCACCCGGTGGTCGAGGACAGTAGCCGGTATGAGAACAACGAAACATCGACTCGTTTGGGGGATCATCGCAGTACTTATGGGTTGCGGAGTTGCGGCCGCAGTTCAGGGTCAACGCGGCGGGACACCGCAGCCACTGCTTCGCACTGCCATCTTCGATCCTCAACAACATATTTATTACGCCGACGCCAATGACCGAACGGTCCGCGCTCTGCCTGTTCGCGACAACGTCTGGATGATTGTCGGCGCCGGCGGCAACATTACCGTCCAGACCGGCGATGATGGCGTCTTGGTTGTCGACACGGGGAACGGCGGCGCGTCGAGCGAGAAGGTTCAAACGATCCTGCGCGCCATTTCCACCAAACCGATTCGCTACATTCTCAATACAAGCTTTCGGCCGGACCACACCGGCGGGAATGATCCGATGCGCGGCGCAATTGCAGGAGGAGCCGCCGGACGCGGTGGAGATCGAGGGACCCCCATCGCAGCGCACGAGTACGTCCTCGCACGAATGAGCGCGCCCACCGGAAAGTCCGCCTCCACGCCGACGAACGCATGGCCATCGGAGACATACTTCACGGCATTTCATGACATCTATTTCAACGGCGAAGGTATCCAGATGATTCACATTCCCGATGCGATCACCGACGGTGACAGCATCGTCTACTTCCGCCGATCGGACGTGATCGCCGCTGGAGATATTTATCTGACGACGACTTATCCGGTGATCGATCTCAAGGCCGGCGGCACCATCAACGGTGTGATCGCGGGCCTGAACAAGCTCCTGGATATCTGCATTCCGAAGGAAAAGCAGGAAGGTGGAACAACGGTTATCCCCGGACACGGCCGTATCAGCGATGAAGCCGACGTCCTGGAGTACCGCGACATGCTGACGATCGTTCGCGACCGAATTCAGGACGCAATCACGAAAGGCAAGACATTACAGCAGGTTCAGGCGGCGGGTTTAACGAAGGACTACGACGGACGCTACGGAGCGACGACGGGCCCCTGGACCACAGCCATGTTCATCGAGGCGGCATATCAAAGCCTCAAGAAGTAACAACCCGGGAGAACGACAATGAAAAACAAATGGGCTGTCCTTCCCTTACTGGGACTCCTCGCGATGACGGTTGTCCTATACGGACACCATTCGTTTGCGGCGACCTATGACGAGGCAAAGACGATCGAGATCAAAGGTAAGATTGTCGTGTTCTCCTTTCGCAATCCTCATTCTTTCATCACCGTCGAGGTTACCGACGACAAAGGCAAGAAGGTCCGGTGGGGCGTGGAAGGCCCTGGATCGACGCAGCTGGCGAACAGCGGCATTCAAAATGACACCCTTCGATATGGAGACGAAGTTGTGGTCACCGGCAACCCGTCGCGGACTCCCGCCGAGCCGAAGCTTCGGCTTCGCACGATGAAGAGGCCCGATGGATTCAGTTTTGGATTCACCGAAGAACAGAAGAAAGCCACACAACAATAGATCATGAACCGCACACTCCTACACGCGATTGCATTGACCGCCCTCACCTCCGCAGCGGTTTGGCTGGCGGGCGATCATCAGGAACAGGTGTTCGCGCAAACCCCGCCCGCTGCGCCCGCAGGGCAGGCCCCTGCGCGGGGCGGGCGTGGCGGCGGCGCACCGCCGCCGCCTCCCACTGCGCGAGCCGCCGCGGCCTCGGACTTCACTGGGTATTGGGTTCGAATCATCACCGAGGATTGGCGCTGGCTGATGGTGGTGCCGAACAAGGGCAATTCCGACAGCATTCAACTCAACCCTGCGGGCCAGGCGATTTTAAACGCGTGGGATCCCGCGAAAGATGAAGCTGATGGAAATCAGTGCAAGGGGTATGGCGCTGGTGCGATCAGTCGTCTTCCGACTCGTGCACATGTCACATGGCAGGATGACAATATTCTGAAGTGGGAAACCGATCAGGGCATGCAAACGCGGCTGTTCCAATTCGGCACTACCGCACAAACTGTTGACGCGAGTGCGCGGAGTTGGCAGGGAGTGTCTGTTGCGACATGGGAACCCGTTGCCGGCGGCGGTCGTGGTGGAGCTCCGCCCGCAGCTGGCGCGCGCGGAGGGCCCGGCGGTCCCGCTGGTTTTGCCGGCCCACCCCAGGCTGCGGCGGACGACGCTGCCGCCCTTCTTCCTGTCAACGCTCCCCCTGTAGCAGCGGGCGCGCGCGGAAACAATCAAAACGGATGGCTGAAAGTCGTGACGAACAATATGAAGTCCGGTTATCTGCGCAAGAACGGAGTTCCCTATAGCGAAAAGGCAACCATCACCGAATACTTTCAACCAATGCCCGAGACTTACGGTGTGCGCTACATGGTCGTCACGACAATCATCGAGGATCCCGAATACCTCCTCAACGGACCGTTGATCACCAGTTCGAATTACAAAAAACTTTCCGACACCAACAACGGATGGGATCCCCAGCCCTGTTCCGTCCGCTAGGGGTTATCACGACATGCGCCGAGCTCCGCAAACATGGGATACCGAGTATGAATGGAAGGCCGTGCTGCTGTTGGGCCTGGGGTTTGGTCTCGTCGGTCTGGATCGCTGGATCATCGCTCCGTTGTTTCCGTGCATGGCCGCAAACGATGTGGCGCCCGGTTGCGGAGCGCCAGGCCTGGGCCTGAACTATCAGGCGATCGGAAATCTCGTTGCCGTGATCGGAATCGTCTGGGGAATCTTCGCCGCCATCAGTGGCAGAATTGCCGATAAAGTGGGGCACCGCAAGATTCTCATCCCCGCAGTTCTCTGCTTCTCCCTGATGTCGGGTTTCTCCGGAATGGTCGCGGGATTGACAAGCCTCATGGTCATTCGAGGGCTCATGGGATTGATGGAGGGGTCTTACTGTCCCACAAGTTTCGCAGCGACGGCCGCAGCAGCGCATCCCTCGCGGCGCGGATTCCTCCAGGGTTTGCAGCAAAGCGGATTCGCCCTGTTCGGCTTCGGTCTCGGACCTATTATCGCCACACAACTTCTCAAATTCGCATCGTGGCGCATGGTGTTCTGGATCGTGGCGATCCCTGGCTTCATCGTGGGAACTTTGCTTTTCCGGGTTCTTCGCGAGCCGAAGGACACGCAGGGCGGAACCGTCGTCGGCGCAGTGCCGGATAAAAGTGGAGACAGCGGATATGGTGAAGTCTTCAAGAATCGAAACATCGTGCTGTGCATGATCTGCCTGATGTGCGCGATGTCATGCATCTTCGTGTTCGGAGGCATGCTGCCGAACTATCTGACGGATTACCTGAAGCTGAGCCTCCAACAAACCGGGTTCGTTGCCTCGGCGCTGGGCTTTGGAGGTTTCGTCGGTCAGTTTGGAGTACCGGGAATTTCGGATAAGCTGGGACGCCGCCCAACCATCGTCCTCGCCTTTATCGGAGCGGCCGTGACGGTTTGGCTGTTCATGGGCGTCGGCGCAAATCCTGTTTCTCTCTTCCTTGTATTGTTCCTCATCTCGTTTTTCTCTTTAGGCAACGTGGCGTTGATCACCGGTCCGATTGCCACAGAATCGGCTCCGGTCGGTCTCATTTCCACGGCGATCGGTTTAGTTGTCGCTGTCGGAGAGATATTCGGCGGCGGTATTGCTCCTTCAATCGGCGGCGCGATCGCTCAAAGCCGCGGCATTCAAAATATCTTCTGGATGCCGCTGATCGGTGTTGTGTTGGGTGCCGTCGTGTCCTTATTCGTGAAAGAGACCGCGCCCGCCAAGCTCGAAAGCCTCGCGGCTGCCGCTGCCGCGAAGTAGATCCTGCCGCGGCAGCAACTCCCGGCCTAGGGGTTGCATATCTTCATCTAAGGCCTTGCTTACCACCCGGGTGGTTGACCGGGGGCAATAATTGCCTCGCAGCTTTAACCCGCCTTTTTATTTCCTACTCGCCTCTCGCCGACTCGTCCAACGATCAGTGGCCTCAGACATGCACTCCTCTTTTTCCGTCAGGAATACTTTCAATGGTACGAACGGCCGGTGCCGAAAGAGGGTCCGGCAAAAAAACAGAACGGGAGGCACGTTATGGATTTGGAACAAATGAAACAAAAGAATGCTGCCGTATGGACAACCGCCGAACAGCAACAAGTACGCCTGAACCACGTGAATATCCAGGACAACAAGCTGTTAATCCAGGGAGTGGCTCCTTCAGAGCAGGCGAAAAACAAGGTGTGGGATCAAATTAAGGTGGTGAATCCCAACTGGGCTCAGGAGTTGATTGTCGACATCAGCGTGGACCCAACTGCACATCCCGCGACGTCGGGCAGAGCTGACCGCACCTATACGGTCCAATCTGGCGATACGCTTGGAAAGATCAGCAAGCAGTTTTATGGCAATGCCAATGAATACATGAAAATCTTCGAGGCCAATCGCGACGTGCTGAGCGATCCCAACAGGATCAATCCCGGGCAATCTCTGAAGATTCCGGCATAGTCCAGTTCGGGTGCAAAAAAAGGAAAGGTGATTCGCTATTTTGGAATTGCGGGAACTTCCACCCATCGGTCCAAAGCCAGGGTCGAGTCGGGTGCCATGCGTCGGAAATATTTTATCTGCTGACAGTGGAATGAGTTCTTCTCGGACTGCCATGAATGCATTTCGACGCTCAATTCGGAATCGGCGATTCGAATCACATTAAATGCATTCGGTTCGCCTCGACCTCGATTCGAGGTGGCGGTTCCCGCTTGAATCACGAGTGCTCGATACCCGGCAATGTTATATCGCTCCGTGCTGCCCGCGTGAGTCGTATGCAGATGACCCGCCAGAAATATGTCTACGCCGCTCTTCGCAAAGTGACGGATTGCCATTCTTGATCTCCCGACAAGTTGCGAGTCGTCGAATCCATTCGGCACATCAAACGGGTGATGAGTGACGACAATCCGGATCTGCTGGACGGGCAAGCTGCCAAAATGTTGTTCGATAGAGGAAACCTGCTCCTCGTTTACCCTTCCCTTCTTAAGCAGCAATCTTCGCGTGGTGTTGAGTCCCAGCACCGCGATCTCCGTGTCGATGTAGATCGGCTCGAGATCGGTTGTGATGTAGCGCCTATATCGAGCCAGGGGTTTCCAAAGCCTCAACACAACATTGTCGAGCGGAATGTCATGATTTCCGGGAACAACGATTTGGGGCCTTGGCAGAGAATTCAGAAACGCCTGTGCTTCCTGGAATTGTGAAGTTCGTGCACGTTGGGTAAGGTCGCCGGAGACTGCCACTAAGTCCGGATGGATTTCTCTGACAGATTGAATCAAGGACTGAACGAGCGATGGAATCGTACGCCCGAAGTGCAAATCGGACAGGTGCACGATTGTCCGCATGCCTATCGCTCCTTTGGAACCAGCACCCGGAGCGCTTTCGGGTGCACCCGGCAGTGAAGCGGAGGCTCCAATGGAATGACTTCCCCATCGAGGGTGACATCTAAAGTTCGATGCCGGCTTCGAATCCATAAATCCCCAGTGAGGATCTTTTCGTAATTCCGGTTCGTTGGAAGTATTCCTAAAAGCGCACTCACGCTAAGGCCGATGAGTTTGAGCACCGATGTTTCGCCCGTGATATAAAGGCACATTATTCCGGCGTCCAATCGTGTGCGAGTGCCAATGTTGGGTCCTTCGATGGTGTATTCATTGTTACCGAGGAAGACGATGGAGGTCTTCCGTGACATTTCCTTTCCTTCGGCGGTGATTTGCAATGCGAGGCGGTGGTAATGGCGGAGCGAGCGGATCGCTGCAAGTACTGCGGCGATCCATTTGGATTCGCCTCGCGTCTGCCGTTCCTCGCGTCGACGCACGATCTCCGGATAGAGTCCAAGGCCTAAATTATTCAGAAATATCCGTCCATTGACTTCTCCGACGTCGATTGCCAATTCGCTTCCCGCCTTCAGGTTTTCAATCGCCTCATCCATTTCCACAGGAATTCCCAGATCTCGGCCGAAGTGATTTAAAGTTCCAAGCGGCAATACACCGAGAACGGATTCCGTGCCCACCAGTACGGATGCGACTGCGTTAATGGTACCGTCTCCACCTGCAGCTACGATCAAGGTTGCCCCGCTCTGCATCGCTTCCCTCGCGAGTTTAGTCACGTCGCTTCCCTCCGTTGCGAAATGGAGGATTACGTCGGGATAAATGGCTCTAAGTAATGAAGTGAGCTTCTCGCGTCCTTCGACAGCCGCCATTTGGCCGGCTTTGCAATTTGCGATGACATGAATCGCTGTATAGATGGAATTTTGTCCCACAAGAAAACATAACAAATAGTGGAATCGCATTGTTGGAAAGTAGTAATGCGTTTCCGTTTTCTTGCGATGAAGTCTGCTGTTCGTGCCTTCCCCGATAGGCATCCTGAAAAGATATGACTGCTGGTGGCCCGCAGCGGATCTTCAGTTCGTTGTTGCGGGCAGAGTGCTGGGTTCCGGCATCTTGAGTTTGACCCAGGCGGCATTATGGTCCGAAAAGTCGATCGTTACCACCCCGGCGGAAATTGAGTCGAGGCCCCTGGGAAAGATCCAGTCCAGATGCAGGGGGAATTCCGGGGCATCGAAGGTCGAGCGCATGCCATCCAACGGTGAGGCGAAACCGCGCTCGCGAAATACCTGTACCAGGCGCTTGCTGTGCTTTTCTGCGTAGGGTATCGGCAGCAGATTCCACAGCCACCGAACGTCCGCGGTATTGAAGTCCCCGGCGACGACGACGGGACCTTTCAATGAACTCGCCTCCTCGACGACGGGCATAACCTGGCTGATGCGTTCTTTGAGAGTGATCCTGCTGTCGAGGTGAACATTGTATAAGGTCACCGGTTGGGAGGGCCCGGCGATCGTGACCTGCAGAGCAATTCTGCAGCGGGTATGAAACTTCAGGTCGTGATGCGCCAGCGGGATGGTCCGCCGATCGAGAATGGGATATCGGCTAAGAATCGCAAGTCCGGAAGCGAGATTGCCATCGTCGAGGAAATCCACAGGCACAAACACATAATTGAGCTTCAGTGATGTCGCGAGGTCCGCAATTGTGCGTGCCGAAGCGGGGCGCTCCGCCGCCTCTTGAAGGAGCCAGACGTCGGTGTCCGCTAAAGATTGGGCCTGTTTCAGATCGTGAAGAATCTTCTCCAGGCGCACCTCACGCGCCAGGTTCAGGCTGACAACCTGGAGTTGAGTCGACGCCAACTGGTTTTCGGGGCCGGCGACTCCTGAATAGACTATTGGTTCGCCACAGTTGGCTCCGTAGGCAGGTGCTCCCGAAAGCGTGATCACGAGCAAATTGACGGGACCCCACCCGAGTTTGGAGGCTACGACTCGCAGGATGGACATGGACGTGAGCTTACCACGCGTCGCCATTCGAACCATCGACTCACCAGAGCAGCTCTGCCGACTCATTCACGCTGCTCGGGAACCGGAACCATCGCATACGTTAGCCCCGATGCAGCCTCGATCGAGTAGCCTGATCACACACGGACGTGCGATGCGACGTCGCTCCTGACGGCCGGGTTTGATGTTGTGCCCTTCACAGGTACGGGTTCAATCTCGTTCACCGTTGTGGTTGAACTTGAACTCCGTCCTCAAAAGTACTTCACACCCCGGCCGCAGGAGCTTTACCTTTTCTCACCAGTGATAGTCGACGCCCGCACGAATCACGTGTGCGTGCAGCGCCATGCTGTGTGTAAAGACGTTCGACGGAAACGGGGCGGGTGGAGTAAATGCCGTGAGATTGCTGGATGTCATTTCAACCCGGCCGAAGTCCGCATACAAATATTCCCCCTTCATGGAAAGGTGTTCGATCGGTCCCTTGAAGGCGAAACCTAACCCTGCCACGAATCCGTACTTTGTTTTGGCGACGGATCCACTTTCATTCGCGGCGGCAAAGGTATCCGTAAACTGAGCCTGATAATCCACCTTTGTGACACCCAGTCCACCGGTGGCATAAATCAGCGCAGAACCCATTGTGTGGCCGATCCGTGGGCGCGCCGTAAGAAGCCAGGTCGTCTTGAATGATTGATCCAGAGTGAAGCTCGTTCCCACGCAGCAGGTATAAGGCACCGTGATGCTCTCGTTGTCACTCATCCGGAGGGACTCATAATCCACTTCACCACCGTAAACGATACTTCCGGACTGAGCATTGATGCCGCCTTCAAGCCCACCGGTAAATGCATCCGCGCTCAACGTCTGACGACCGCTGGTTTCCAGCTGGCCGATACTGCTATGAACAAAGTAGCCGGTGGAACTGAACACGGAACTCGTATTGGCGGTAGATCTCCCAAGAGCGGCGCCGAAATTGCCGCCGGCGTAAAGGCCTTTCCATACCGTCTGGGCCGAAGCCGCAGCCACGAAAATCAGTATCATCGAAAATCCGAAAAGACATCTTTTCAACATGGACAATGGTCTCCTTTGCATGATGCGCATGAACGAAAATGCCTTGAACGTTCATCGCGGATAAGAAGTATGAGCCGGGGTCGGAGTCTCGGACATTTATATATTGCCATCCCCCTTGACGATTGTGCTGCCGTAATTGCGAATATCCGTTCGGAGTATACGACCAGTAAACTGCTGACACAAAAACGTTTATCGGACAAGACGCGCAGGCGCTGGATGCAAAAGCGTACCACCTCTGGAAAGTTTTTGGGGACGCCTGTCATGGCGGTGGGGTGACTCGACAGCGTGTAGCCGGTTTTTCTGCTGTCCGGTATCGAGCATTTGCGGGTCGATCCAGGCGCCTCATCGAGGAACCCGATACCGTTCTCCTTGCCGGTCCGGACTCGACAATTGGACGGCGATAATCTGCCAGATATTCTCGCGTTTCAGGCAGTTCGTAACGACGGCCAGCGCATCAGCCAGCCTTCGCTGATCCCGAGAAAGGCAACCGCGCCGCTTCGTCTCTGCGCGGAGACGACAAGCCCAGTCGGCCTTTCAGAAATCAATATATGGAAAGCCAACCGCACTAATTGCCCGATGGGAAGCATTCACTCACGTCGAAGCGAATCGATGGGGCTGAGCCGCGATGCTCGCAACGCCGGAGCGGTACCGAAAATCAGCCCGACAACGACGCAGATTCCCAGGGAAAGCAGGACCACTCTTCCGTTGAGGAGTGGCTTCAGCGGCGAGTAACGGCTCACGATCTCACCGATCCCGATCGCCGAAGCCAGCCCCGTCAGCCCTCCCAGGAATGAGATCACCAATGCCTCTACCAGGAAGTGCACAAAGATGTCCCGTTTCTTCGCTCCAACAGCTTTCCGGATACCGATCTCGTGGGTGCGCTCCGTCACGGTGACGAGCATGATGTTCATGATGCCGATGCCGGCGACTACAAGAGAGATCGCACTGATGCCGGCCACCAGCGACGTCACCGTCGACATCAACCTGTATATGGTTCCAAGCAATTGCCGTTGGGTGAGTACTCCGAAGTCTTCATGTCCGTTATGCACCTTCCTGATCGTTTCCGAGATTTCATCGAGTGCAAGGTCGGGCGACACTTTTGGATCTGTCTGTATGAGGATTCGATTGATCTGGGTGTGCGGGATCGTTTCCTCGACGACGGCTGAAGGCAGGAAAATCATGTTTTCGAATCCGGAGTCGCCAAAAAGCGCGCTTCCTTCTTCTTCCTTGAGGACGCCCACAACCTTAAACGGGACATTCTGAACAAAGATCGTTTCGCCGACGGCCTGCCGCTCCCCGAAAATAGCTTTGCGCTGCCGTTCGGCCAGTACGCAGAGCTGCTGGTCCTTGTCTGCCGATGTGAAGAGCGTTCCATCGGCCAGCGGCCTGGGGCGCATCTGGAACCAGTCGGGAGTTGTCGCGATCACGAAGGCACTGTGAGGCTTGCTGTCCTGATCCACAGTCCCGCCGACAAAGATAAATGGAGCCACGCGGTCGACGGACTTCAGGGCCCGCAACGCCTGAACGTCCCGCTCCGTGAGTGTGGACACTCCGAGCAGCGCGAGCGTGTTCGGGGTCGAATCCTTTTCGAGCTTTCCCGGAACCACAAAGATCAGGTTCGCTCCCAGAGCCTGAATCTGCTCCGTAACATCCTTTTGCACGCCAAGACCGATGGATACCAGAAGAGCGACGGATCCCACGCCAATGATCATGCCGAGGGTTGTCAGCATTGTTCGCAGCCAGCTCGATGCCAGTGACTTGAAGGCATTGGAAATGTTTTCGGTAACTCCCCTCATAGTTATCGTCGCAATTCTTAATCACCTGGATGAGAGATTTCACTAAAGCCGCCCGTTGACCCGAGCATGCTAACACGGTTGGATTCCGTTGCTGAGAGCGTCACCTTTTGTCAGAGCGGCGAGGCGAACAGTCGATTCGTTCCGGGGTGCCATTCGTTCCA
>Ga0163163_10000707_pt1 | contig 28344 bp, 25 predicted proteins | sample S65metaG_FD_119766 | JGI IMG/M metagenome (GOLD analysis project Ga0163163, IMG submission 119766) | Switchgrass rhizosphere microbial communities from Kellogg Biological Station, Michigan, USA - S6-5 metaG | ecosystem: Host-associated > Plants > Roots > Rhizosphere > Soil | place: USA...
GGCCTGTATCGAGAAGATCCGTGAATTTGTTTCTGAGCTGCCGAAGCCGACGTGCTCGTTTACACAAACCGATGCCGGCGACGGCTTAAGAGCCGCCACTGAGCTATACGAAATCTTGCCGGTGGACCACCGTCAGCCTTACGACATGCGTCTGGTGTTTGAATGTCTGCTGGACGACGGACATCTTGATGAGTTTCAGGCCGACTATGCGAAAGAAATGATCACGGGCCATGCGAGGATTGGCGGTATACCCGTTGGAATCATTGCTAATCATCGCGGCATGGTTCGGATGAGTGGAGGAAAACCGCCGAGGTTTGGAGGAATTATCTATACAGAGTCGGCTGAGAAGGTCGCATATTTCATCGAGACTTGTAATCGTCATCAAACGCCATTGATGTTCATCCAGGATGTGTCAGGGTTCATGGTGGGTCCCGAAGCGGAACACTCCGGAATCATCCGAGCCGGGGCAAGATTTGTGGAAGCGATGGCCACAGCGATTGTCCCTAAGATTGTGTTGACTCTAAATCACGCATCTGGAGCCGGCTATTATGCAATGGCTGGTCAGGGGTTCGATCCGGATTTCATCTATAGTTGGCCCACCGGTCGAATGGGAGTGATGGAAGGTGAATCAGCAGTGCAGGCAACGTTTGGCAGTCAGTTGGAGAAGCTGAAGAAGGCTGGTCAGTCGCCCGATTCATCACTCGACGCCGAAATGGAAAGTGTGCGCGGGAGCTACGATACTGAACTGGACGCGCGCTACGCAGCAGCTCGGGGCTTTGTGGACGCTATCATTACGCCGGAAAGTACGCGCGATGCTATCTATCTTTCTTTGCGCACCAGTCTGAATCATAACGGTCCGCATCTCGGACAGTTCGTTTTGCCTCAGAACCTGATCTAAATCGCTCACAACAACATCCCACTTGTAGAGATTTCTTCACAACTTTCTTCGAAACGGGCGACACAGTTGAGTCGTTGTCCGGCGAGTGTTACAAGGCTAATACCTCCCAAAGACTGACTCCAACCCCCTGATGATTAGTTTGGTGAACGACACGCTCGCAGAAGTGCGAGATAAACTATAAGGAGGGTTGTATCCAATGCACAAAAACCTTGCGATCTCGGTGTTAGCGATTTCAGTCGGCTTCGTCCTGGTATTCGACGGTTCAAGAACTGTTAGTGCGAAACAAGACCCGGCCGCTCAGGAGTCGAAACCGCAAACGAAGAAACAGACAAAAAGTACCAGGGCAGGTAGCGCGAAAAAATCAACTGCCGCTTCTGCCGAATCAACCGGAGACCAATCGACTGTAACTACGGATCAGACGGCTTCTACTCCAACAACTCCTACGCAGGTAGCGGCGCCGTCAACACAAACTGATCTTTCAGGAACCTACACAGGAGTTTTCAAGTGTGATGATATTGGCCTGACCGGAGATACCACGCTGACAATCAACGGAAACCAGTTCACAACGGCAGATGGAAAGACTGGGCGCATCGTAGCGTCAACTACGCACGGTTATACCGCTGTTGCTCTGCAAATGGGCGATGCGACAACAGCGACACCAACGGTAGTTTCTTTGCGAGGTCGAAAGTCAGGTGACCGACTGACATTGTCGCCTGCAGATCCTGCCCATCCTTGTTCGTTTACTCCGGGTCGAGCAACCAGTAGTAAAAGAACCCCAAAGTCTGAGCCGGCGGCGCCAGCAGCAGTCGGAGCCGAAGTTTCGAGTCCGGCAGAAGCTGGTCCATCACCCGCTGATGTCATTGCTCCAGCGACACCTAAAGGAAGGAAAACTCGAAAGGGAACTTCCAAGTCGACACCGAGCGCTAGTACTACAACAGTGCCATCTCCGAGCACTTCTCCGGCACCACCAACAACACCGACTGAGACTCCAGTTCCTACACAAAGTCCAATGCCGATTCCCAGCCCAAGTCCGAGCGGCTCACCTACCGCTACTCCGACGCCGCAAGCTACGCCAAGTCCATCTCCAAGTCCATCGCCCAGTCCTTCTCCCAATCCGGCAAAGCGTCCGTAGGAATGCGCGATCTAAAAGGCTGATTGCGGGCAACGTGATGAAAGTCCGTTGCCCGTATTTGCATGTTCAGCAGAAAACGGATTAGAGTCCAAACACTTTTTCAGAATCGTAGAGTGTGTTGAGGTCAGGTGTTGCTTCAATAATTATTGATGTGTCCGAAAGTTAAAGCAGGGTAAATAAGAGCGATATGAAACAAACGATTCGAGTAGCTGCAGGGCAGGGTTTCTGGGGCGATCTTCCAGAAGCGCCGGTTCAGCAAGTAGAAGGTGGACCAGTTGATTACCTGATGCTTGACTATCTGGCTGAAGTGACCATGTCGATCATGCAGAAACAGAAAGCGCGTGATCCAAATGCCGGATATGCGAAAGATTTTGTCCCGCTAATGAAACGCATCTTACCAACCTGTGTAGAACGAAACATCCGCGTGACTGCAAACGCAGGCGGCGTGAATGTTCGTGGTTGCGCCGATGCGGTTGTTGGGGTTGCACGTGAGTTAGGTCTCAGCGGCAAGTTGCAGATTGGTATTGTGACGGGTGATGACATCATGTCGAGGCTCGATGAATTTCTCGATTCGGGAATTGAGTTGAGAAACATGGACACGGATGAGCCTTTGTCGAGTGTTCGAGATCGAATACAAAGTGCGAATGTATATCTGGGCGCGTGGCCGATGGTCGATGCGCTGAAAAGAGGCGCTCAGATTGTTGTTACAGGTCGTGTCACAGATACCGGTTTGACTTTGGCGCCCCTAATTCACGAGTTCGGTTGGGAAGCCAATGACTGGGACAAGATGTCTTCAGGAACAATTGCCGGACACATCATCGAATGCGGTGCCCAGGCTTCGGGCGGTAACTGTCAGTTCGAGTGGCAAAACATTCCGGACATGGCAAACGTTGGCTTTCCAATCGCAGAAGTTTCGGCAGATGGAACCTTTGTAATAACTAAACATGAAGGATCTGGTGGCAGAGTTAATCTTCAGTCAGTCAAAGAACAGTTGGTTTACGAGATGGGCGACCCTCACGCCTACATCACGCCCGATTGCGTTGCCGATTTCACTACCATTCGATTGGAAGATGCTGGTGAGAATCGAGTTCGAGTATTCGGTGTTAAGGGACGGCCCGCAACTGACTCGCTGAAGGTCTCGATAAGTTATTCAGCGGGCTTCAAAGCAGTGGGGACTTTGGTGTATGCATGGCCCGACGCTTATGCGAAAGCGCAGGCTGCTGACCGGATCTTGCGAGCCCGACTTGAACGACTCGGCTTGCGATTTGAACGAGTGCTTACAGAGTTTGTTGGAGTGAATGCCACGCACGGTCCATTAGCTGGTCCTCCGTCAGCAGATGCGGCGGAAGTTCAACTACGCATCGGGGTTCGAGGTCCCGAGCGATCTGCAGTGGAGCGATTCACAAAGGAAATTGCCCCTTTAATTTTGACCGGGCCTCCAGCAGTAACTGGATTTGCGGGCGGTCGTCCAAAAGTTGAAGAGATTGTCGCGTATTGGCCCGCGTTGATTCCGAGGGAGATCATAAGTCCAAAAGTTGAGGTGTTCGAAGCATGAAGGTGCAACTGGTAAAGATCGCTCATGCGCGTTCGGGAGATAAGGGAGACACGGCCAATGTTGGTTTAATCGCTCTTCATGACGACTTCTATCCGATACTGGTGCGAGAAGTGACTTCGACTCGTGTTAAGGAACACTTCAAAGGAATTTCTAAAGGCGATGTGGAAAGGTTTGAACTACCAAATCTGGGAGCTCTCAATTTTCTTCTGCATAAAAGCCTCGACGGCGGCGGAACGTTGTCGTTGATGACGGACGCTCAAGGCAAAACGTTTTCGACTGCACTATTGAGAATGGAAGTCGAAATAACTGACGACGAGGCGCAAGGCTTAGACTGAGTTAAGTTCAAACCGTCTCAAGGTCTAAGCTTGAGTCGGTAAACTATTAACGATCCAAACCTCTCTCCTTCATTCAATTCGTACCATTTGCTGAGATTCGAATTGTCCATTTGTGCATCAGACGGAACCACTGCATATGTCAGTGGATATCGTGCGGCAGCTGTTCGGTCAAATGAGTTGATGTAGTTGGCATACATCTGTACCTCCGTATTGATTTCCTGCTCGGTAACCGGTCTGAAAGCACTTGCGAAAACAGGGATCTCGCGCTCATAACCAAATAGAGCAACACATGAAAGGTGGTTCTTCGCGGCGAGTAACTCACTAAGACTCTGCTCAGAGGCGCCGGAATAATATAAGTACTGGTAGAAACGCTCCTTAAGTTCAACCGGTTCACTACCGGGAAAGACACCCATATGGACGGCCCACAGAACTGGCTGCGATGAAAGAGTAGGAAATACATCTGCTTGCTCGGGTGCGCTCAGGAACACCGTGCCGCTTTCGTGACGACTCAATTCTTTCAGATGAAGGGCCGCTGGAATTGCCTCGTCGCGTTGCGCGTTGTCATTAAGGGCGGCGCGACTAACGCCGGACGCACTGTTGACTCCATAAGCGATGCAGATGATTGCAATCCAAAAAAGCACGCGATCAGAGTTCGCAAATTTAGCTAGTCTTGATTCTCGCGGCAGAAGCCGCCATCCGATGATTGCAGCGATCAAGACACAATAACTCGTCACAAACTCCTCATAGTGGAATGGCTGAAGTGAAATTCCAGTGATGACTTGTTGGTTAAAGACAGCGGGCGTCAGGAGGAGTAATGAGATTACGAATAGGACCTTGGGGTCTTTCAGCGACACACGTCCCAGCAGGAGAGTACGAGCTACAGCGGCGAGAAGAATAAACGAGATTATCTCAGAAGGCCGAAACAGATCGGGAATCCTTGTATGCACTAAAGCCTGGACTTGATCAGTATTCGAGGCGCGGTGGGAAAGCAATAATAGATACGGAATCAGACCCGATATCGTGATGAGCCAGGTTATCCCAAAGAAACGAATGGTCCGCTTCCAGCCGGCAGGCCGTGCTAGCAGCCAGATAACCGTCAGGCAGGCAAACCATGCAAACGCCGCGGTCCACAAATAGAAGTAAGAAAAAATCAACAGCACCATGATCAAACCTGCAGCCAATGCTTGACCAAGGTATCTTGTCTCCTTTTCCATAACTGTGCGCCCGACAATACCAAACATCGCAACAAAAAACGGGAACGGTATGGCAGGTACATACCTACGCAAAAACGGCAAGTAACCCCAGGCTTCACTAGTTCTGAACAAATGTCGAGCTGGGCCCTGACCGGACACTAGAGTCGCAAGACAAAGCACAACAAGAACGCCGACAGCAGCGATCCGATGGTCATGTGTGCTTGTCGCCAATACCCAGAACAGTGCAAGCGCGGATACTGCGGCAACAAGGGGCATCAGAATAACGAAAACGGTAGATGCAGATAATCCCACCAAACGCGCCGGGATCGCGGCCAGATAAGGGGAAACAAACTGAACCGAAAAGAGTGATTCAGACAACGGCTTTTTCTGACTATCGTCGTGCCCAGTATAAGGATCGTTGCGACGCGGTTGACCGTCAATCAATGCCTGTAAGTAGGCTGAATAGGCGACCTCGTCAGTATCGAAGTATGCGTATACACTTTCGGTGTTTCTGCCCAGATGCACCCATAGATGGAGTTGTGGATAAAGCGATAGCAGGGTGATCGCAAGTGCGGCAAGCGCACCCCACTTCCATCTGATTTTGAGTCCGCCGGTGGCGGCTATGTTAGGCAGATTCTCTTCCATCTCAGGAAAACAGATCAGTTTCTCGCAAATACCACAGCCTGCTCGTCTTCGAAAACTTTACGCCATCCTTTGTCTTCTCGGAGTAGGGTAGTAAGCGCGGAGTTTGGTTGGATTAGTACAGTTTGAATTCCAAAGCGATCGAGGGTGTCGCGCCATCCTCGCTCACCGCCATAGGTTCTAAGGTATTCGAAAATGAACGCGTCTCCGTAGACATCCGCCCGCCCGTCAATAAAGACTTTTCTTCCGGGATAGAGTTTCCAGATGAGATAACCACCCCAATTGTAATCGTTAAAAATTGGGCCAACAGCTTCTTGCTTCGCGATGAAATCGACGGCCCCTACCGGAAACTTCTGTGCTTCATAAGAAGCCACACTTGAGCTGAAGTAGCCGACCCTTTGAACAATTATGAATGTAGGCAGAAGGAGTAACGCCAGAGTGAGAACGATGTTGGATCCGGTGGCTGTTGCTGATCGTAGAGTGATTAGACTGCTGGTTTGTGCGCTGATCCAATGGGCCAAATACTTAGCGAAAAGCGGAGCCGCGAAAATTGCAAAGATCGGTATATGCCGGCCCGATCGCAAGGCTGCAAATGATAAGCTGACGAGGGCGAACAATTCGCCTCGACGAGGCCGCGTTGGGGATAAGGCCATCGCCGAGAAAGTTGCAAGTATGAGCGCTGCAAGGGGAAGAAAGCGGAACTGGTGGAAATCGGGTGAAAACCACTCCTCGATGAAACCCTGCATTGCTGGAGCTGAAAGAGTTTCAAACGGATAGCTGAACATTCGAAACCCATTCGGATTAAGCGGAACTATTGCTACACAGACCGTGAGAGTCAGTAATAAGGGTTTAATTCTTTTCCATTCCCCATCTAATCCGGCCATCACGACGAAAAGGACAATCAAAGCAAGTCCCAGTGCAAAGCCTGCGTGGAGGTTTACCCAGAGGAGCATCAACAGTGGCAATAACCAGATGACGCGTCGCTCGCCGCAAGAGAGGTAACCATCCAACAGCGCGATAAAAATACTGGCTAGCAGGAGAGTGAACATCTGGGGCCGAAAGCCAAAAAGAGATGCCGAAGCCGCTGCCGCGAAGACAACCGCAAATGCTGCTGTGAATGGCTTGCCTTCACAGCGTTGGAAACAGATCGCCCAAGCGGCGGTGATGGTAGTACCAAAAAGAATGAAGAGACCTATCCAACCGCCAGCGCGGAAGACTGCGTACATAATTACTTCCGACAACCATTCATGCGTGATCCATTCCGCACCTGCACGAGTAAATGAAAAAGGATCGACGTGAGGAATGCTTTTCGATTGAATGATGTATTGCCCGGCCTTCAGATGCCACCAAAAGTCCCAATCAATACTGCTGCACTGTTGAACGGCGAGAGCAAAGAGCGACAAAAGGAGAGCCCAAACAAACACGCGCCGCAACGTGAAATAGGTGATGAAAGAGTTAGCTCTAGGCAAACTCACGACATTCAAATCTTTGAGTTCCACTTGCATCGAGTTTTGATCTAAAAGGCGTTGCTTTGAGAAATGACAGTCCCACTGTCTGGTCTTAATTGCACTCGATAGAGGACGTATCCACCGACTCGTTCTCCTTGATCACGTTGATACCATCGATCAAGATTTGTGAGGTCTGGTCCTCCGGCGATCGGGACAATAACGTATGAAAGAATGTGTTGAATCGCCTGGTCGCGAGAGAAAGATGAATAGAAAGTTTTGTATTCCGCGACCTGACTTGCTATTTCTTCGTCAGTGATTGGTTTGGGCTTTACTGCAAGATCAGGGATCACGCGCTCGTGCCCAAACGCCGCAGCGGCGACTGTACTCATTGGCTCGCGCAAATCCTTAGTCAGTTTGTTTTCTTCCACGCCTGTGTAGTAGAGATACTCGTAAAACCGTTGACGGCTCTCTCCTGGCCGAAGATTCAGGAAGTCGAAGTGTGGTGCCCAAAGTACAGCCTGAGGGGCAAAAGTCGGCAAGATCACTGCGATCTTATTATCGGAAGCCAGTACCAGCGGAACTGGATCCGAATCCGGATTGCCCGTTGGTGCATCGATCTTGGCCCTTTCGCGCAACCGCTGACATACGGCTGCGGCGCGATCTATAAAGAGGTTGTCCTTCTTGATTACAGCTGTCGGTGCCATGATCTCAATCGCCACCCACCAGAGCGAGACAAAGACGATCCACCCGACAATGCGATATCGAAGTTGTCTGGTCGATGCTTCGCGTCCTCGCCAGATGATCACACTTGCTATTATCAAGGCTATGAGCGCTAAGTAATTTGCGATGAATGACTCATAGTGAAAGGGCTGTAACGATCGGCCTGAAAAAACTTGCTGGTTGAATACAGCGAACGACATAAGTGCAAGGGACGCGGTAAATATGCATTCAGGCGTTCGCCACGCTATACGTCTTCGCAAGTGGGCCAAGACAAGCATAATGATAACGATCGCACCGAGGAGTTCCGGGACACGAAAGAGATCAGGTGCATGCGAGATCGTCAATTTCTGTCCTGCGTCCATGGTAGCGGAACGATGGGATAGGAGTATGAGATAGGGAACGAATCCGGCGAGAGTTATTGAAATAATGATTAGAAATGGAATCGCGTGGGTGTGTAGACTAGCTCGATTAGCGATAACTAATAGAACTGCCAGACACGCAAGCCAGGCCACGGCGCTGGTCCAGAGAAAGAAGTAGGAGAAGATCAACAGAACCAACGTAAGACCTGCTATCGCCGCCCAACTGTACGCGCGTTTTCGGTCCGTTTGTAGGGATTTCCAGACGAACGTGCAGAATAGAAAGAACAAAGGAAACGGAGCACACGGTTCAAATCTTCGAAGGAAGGGAATAAACGAATACTGATAGCCTGAGACAACAAGGTGGATAACGCCCTCTCCTGCAGCAAGGCCTCCCAAACAGAGCACAACTACTGAACCTGCGGCAGCCAGCTTAGGGTCGCTGGTCAGGTTGAAGATGAGCCAGCAAATTGCCAAACAGCTAAGGAAAGGTGCAAAAATACCCAGGACTATAAATGCTGTAGACGACGACAATCGGAGCAGTTTGGCAGGCGCAGCGATCATGTAGGCGGGCACGAACTGAATTGAGAACAGTGATTCCGGTTGAGCATCGCCGGGTCGGTCATCGCGTCCTGTGTACGGATCGTTGCGACGTGGCCTGCCATCAATTAGAGCTTGAATATAAGCCGAATAGACCCACTCATCGCCATGGATCTCAGCGTATGTACCATTCCATTCGCGACCTCTAGCTCCCCACATCAGTAGCTGCGGATACACTGACAGCACTGTGATCGCAATCGCGCCCCAGACCATCCATTTCCAGTTGTTAGTCTTTCCGTTTTGCATAAGCTCGAGTTAGATTTCGCGAGGAAGGTGTCACGACCGCAGGCGCACACGATAGAGTCGATAGTCGCCTATAGTTTCACCAGAGTCGCGCTCATACCATTGATCCAGGTTGCATAAATTCACATTGCCAGCGACAGGGACAATCACATATGAGACTGGGTGACGAATGGCCTGCGCGCGGGTAAATGAAGACAGGTAGGATTGGTAGTGGCCCACCTCGCTGGCGATATCCTCATTCGTAATTGGACTGGCGTGCACTGCGAGATCGGGTAATACTCGCTCGTGACCAAAGGCCGCGGCGGCAATATTGCCCATGGGTTGACTCAACTCCTTCTGGAACTGTTCTGAATCCACGCCTGAGTAATAAAGAAACTGATAGAAACGTTCTCGGCTTTCACCAACACGAAGATTCAAGAGATCAAAGTTAGGTGCCCAAAAAATAGCCTGCGGAGCAAATGTAGGTAGCATCATGGACACACGGTTGTCTGTAGCCAAAACAAGCGGCCGCGGATCCGTTGCCACATTCTCGTTGGCGGGTTCAGCTTTCGACAGTTCTCGGAGTCGCTCGCCGACGGCTGCTACACGATCTATGAATTGACTGTCCTTTTTAATGAAGGCTCGGGGAATCACCACTACTTCCAGGCAGGCCCACAGAAGCGCGACAACGACCAGGCGATTAGCTAAGCGGTGAGGCATAGTCAAGCCTGGACTACTAGCAGAGCGCCGGATCGTAACGATCGTAACGAAGGCACCAACGAGGGTGACGTAGTTTGCAATAAACGATTCGTAGTGAAAAGGCTGCAGTGAGCGACCTGTAATGACCTGTTGGTTAAAAACCGCGAGTGGCATGAGGGCAAAAGACGCAGCGAATAGAATCTCGGGCGCACGCCAGTTAATCTTTCCGCGAACGGCACTCCAAGTGATTAGTGCGATCACGGCGATTCCCAGGAACTCAGGCATCCGAAGAAGATCCGGCGCATGCGAAAGTGTCAACTTCTGACCGCTATCCATCGTCGTCGATCGACGCGATAAGAGAAGAGCGTAAGGAATTAATGCCACGACGGCGAGCAATAATATTGTTATGAAAGGAGCCGCATATTTTCTGGAGTCTTTTATGTAGGCGATGAACCAGAGAAGTGCTAAGCATGCAAGCCATGCAACTGCACTGGTCCAGAGATAAAAGTATGAGAAGATGAGCGCGTCTAAAACTACACCTGCAGCAAAAGCCCAAGCCAGAGTTTGTCGTTCTGCTTTCAGAGATTTCCAAAAGAGCGTGCAAAATGCAAAAAAGAGTGGAAAGACTGCCCCAGGTTCATATCGTCTCAAAAAGGGAAGGAAGGCATACTGAACGCTGGAGCTCAGCAGGTGGATTGCGCCTTCACCGGCTGCAAGAGCGCCAAAACATAGAACGACTATCGCACCTGCCGCAGCGAGGCGATGGTCATGCGTCAAATTCTGGATTAGCCAAAACAGCGCAAAGCACGAAAACAAGGGCGCCAGAATTCCTAAAACGATGAATGCGGTAGATGCAGATACTCCTACCAGTCGGGCGGGTGTCGCGATCAAATAGGCGGGCACAAATTGGATTGAAAAGAGCGATTCAGGCTGCGCATTTCCAGGGGCGTCGTCGCGGCCAGTAAATGGATCATTGCGCCGTGGCCGCCCATCAATTAGGGCTTGGATATATGCGGAGTAGAACCACTCATCGCCATGCAATTGTGCGTATGAGCCGTTCCACTCTCGACCTCGAGTACTCCACATCAGGAACTGTGGGTACAGTGAGAGTAACGTCATAGCAATTGCCGCCAGTGTGGCCCACTTCCATTTTTCTAGTTCAGCGTGGCTCATATTTCAGAAACAGAAGCAACAACTTCGCGAGTGGAACCCTGAGTCGACTTGTTCTCTCTGAAGGAAAAGGACTTTACTGGAAGGTTTGATCCGCGAGTTTGCGACTCAATAGATGCCTGGGATCAGACGCGCAGTGGTTGATTTGTACTGTTGGTACTCGGGGAATGCCTGCTCCAAAACGGATTCTTCATTTGACATTCTTTGCAGTTGAATCACTATGTGGGCCATGAATATCAGCGCCGTATAGACTGACAAAAACTGAATCAATACTCCGACGGCCGCAACTTCTTCAAAGAGATATAGAGGATGTCTAACTATGCGGTAAGGTCCTGTCGTTACCAATCGTCTCGCTTCGGCCATCAGACTAAACGATCGACCAAGATGAGCTAGTGCAACAGTCGAGAGTGCGGTTCCTAGAAGGCTTGCGGCGCTCGCAAGAACAGTTTCAGTCAGGGAGAGGTCGGCACGAGGAAACAGAGTGACGAGAGAGACAAAAAAGGTTCCGGCTATCGCCAACACTCTCGGCATCAGTCTGTTAATCTTTTGAACCGGTTCCAATCTAACCAAGAACAAAACAGTCATGAGCGCCAGGAAACCGATCGTTGAGGACCTGGAAACGACTTCAGCTACAGATTTCCACGAGGTTAGTTCATTACTGTTCTGGTGATGGCGAACAAAGGCGAGTAGATCTCCAACCTTAAGCATTACAACAAGAAGGAAGAAGGTAGCCGGTACTATTCGGCTAATTAATTCGAATAGCTTGACGCGAGTTTGCTGTCGCGAGCTAAATGTGTCCTGAGATTCCATGCTGGCCTTTCTTTTATGCCGATATGCGAGTCGAAACAGGTGAGTCGGAGATGGGGGGCGCCTTTGTGTGAAGCGCCATTTTGTATAGTATCGCATTGATTATCTTCTGCCAACCATGTTTAATCATTGCCTTTTCGAGGAAAAACCAACATAGACAGGGATTGAAAGTTGAGTCACCTAGTTTGGAGGAAAAATGTCCGAGGTTGATGATTCAGTGCTCTACGCGCGGGAAGGCAATATAGGAAGAATTACACTTAACAGGCCGGAGAAGAGAAATGCGCTCAACGAAGCAATGATTGCTGGATTAAAGAGCGCGCTGCGGAAAGTGAATGGCGACAGGGACGTTCGAGTCTTGGTAATTACAGGGTCTGGGAAGGACTTCTGTTCCGGGGCCGATCTCGCAGCACTGGGGAGAATCCTGCAATCCTCCGTCGACATCAACACTCAGGACGCGAACTCGTTGATGGAAATGTTCCTTCTTATAAGACAGTGCGAGATTCCGGTGATTGCTGCGGTTCGTGGTCGTGCATTGGCAGGCGGATGTGGATTGGCTAGCGCTTGCGACCTCGTACTTGCGTCCGCGTCCGCACGTTTTGGTTATCCGGAGGTGAAAATTGGCTTTGTACCGGCGATGGTCATGGCATTCCTTGGACGAAACATTTCAGAAAAACGGGCCTTTGAGTTAATCACCCTTGGTGAGGATATCTCTGCGGCGGAAGCCCATCAAATCGGTTTAGTCAATCGAGTTTTTGATGATGAAACATTTGATCAAGAAGTCACTACTTATGTTGAGAGGTTTGTGAAAATAAGTAAGTCGGCAGTGTCTCTTACGAAAGCGCTCCTCTATCAGATCGAGGGTCTCGCATTTAGGGATGCATTGGCGACAGGCGCTGACGTAAATGTTATCGCAAGAATGAGTGACGACTACCGGAAAGGAATATCGAAGTTCTTGGGGAAGAAGTGATTACATTTTGTTGGCGAGGACCATTGCTTCTCTAATGACCGGATCACAAATACCTGTTATAAGCCCGACCTTCAGTGCCTCATGACTTGCTAATCGTCGAGCTGTAACAAAAAACTCTATTGCCCGAGCTTTCCCAATGAGGCGGGGAAGGCGCTGTGTGCCACCCCAGCCAGTTATGATTCCGAGCCTTGCACCTGGATGGGCGAAGACCGCATTACTAGAACTCAGGCGAATGTCACACGCAAGAGCAAAATCTAGTCCGCCCCCCATACAGTAGCCGTTGATTGCTGCGATGGTTAACTGCGGTGTATCGGTCAATCTTTTAACGACCTGTTGGCCCAGTAAGGAAAACTCCCGAGCAGTTTCGGACTCAAGCGATGAGAGTTCACTTATATTTGCTCCTGAAAGAAAAACATCCCCGACGCCTGTGAAGATTAGTGTTTTAAGGGCTGGGTTATTAACGAGGCTCGAAAGCAGATTATCGAGTTCAACCAGAATTGGCGTCGAAAGTGAATTTCTAGACTCGGGTCGATTAAAAGTGACTATTGCAGTTGAGCCCGAAAGGTTGGTAAGAAGTGGCCCTGATTCCATGAGATTGCTATTCTCGGGGTCTTACATTCTCACGAAGATACTTCACAATATTCTCAGTCGAGCTTCCAGGAAGAAAAATCTCAGCGACGCCATCCTCTTTTAACTTTGCCAGGTCCTCCTGCGGAACAATTCCGCCCACGAGGACCAGGCAATCTTTCATGCCTTTTTCTCTTAGCAGTTGCACAATACGCGGACAGAGTGTGTTGTGTGCTCCGCTGAGAATTGATACTCCAACAGCGTCGACATCCTCTTGCAATGCTGCAGCCGCGATCATTTCTGGGGTTTGACGCAATCCAGTATAGATGACTTCCATACCCGCATCTCGCAATGCGCGCGCAATCACTTTTGCCCCACGATCGTGACCATCAAGCCCTGGCTTCGCTACAAGGACACGGATCTTTCTCTGATTCATAGTTGCATTCTAACCTTGGGTTCGGAATTGCCCAACAGTTCGTCTTTTTAGGTCTAGTGACTGAGGTAAGCGACTAAATAGTGAAGTAGTGGCTGTCCTTAGAATAACTGGTCGCGAAACAGTTGGGTTTGAAAGATCGTGCCAGGGAGGATTAGAAGGCCGGTTCTTCGTACAATCCATAAACATCACGAAGTGCGGAACATATTTCTCCTAAGGTGGCATACGAACGAACTGCGTCGATAGTCGCGGGCAGCGTGTTTTCGGACTTCTGTGCTGCTAGTTTGAGTTTTTCCAGCGCATTTGTGACAGCACCTTGATCACGGCTAGCACGAGTCTTTTCGAGCCGCTCCACTTGATGGGCCCTAACCGACTCATCTATGACGAGAATGGGAATTTCCGACGGTGCGTCAGTCATCGTGTACTTGTTAACGCCGACAATGACCTGTTCGCCTCGTTCAACGGCTTTCTGATACTGATAGGCCGAATCCTGGATCTCGCGCTGTGGAAAGCCCTTTTCTATAGCCACCACCATCCCGCCCATGGCATCGATCTTTCTAAAATACTCCAGCGCTTCTTGCTCCATCTTTTCGGTTAACGCTTCCAGGTAATAAGAACCACCCAAAGGATCGACGCTGTTCACTACACCTGTTTCTTCAGCAATGATTTGCTGGGTCCGGAGGGCAATGAGTGCTGCTCGGTCAGTGGGTAAAGCGAGTGCCTCATCGTAAGCATCAGTGTGCAGGCTTTGGGTGCCACCTAAAACGCCGGCCAAAGCCTGGATGGCAACGCGCACGATGTTATTGAGAGGTTGTTGTACCGTTAGTGAGACCCCTGCGGTTTGAGTGTGAAAGCGCATTTGCAGCGTCCGTTCATAGTCACTACCGAACCGGCGCTTCATTTCTCTGGCCCAGATTCGTCGCGCGGCTCGGTACTTGGCTATCTCTTCGAAGAAATCGTTGTGTGCATTGAAGAAGAATGACATCCGCGGCACGAAGCGATCAACATTGAGCCCTGCTTCCACTCCCCACGCTACATATTCAATGCCATCACGCAAAGTAAACGCTAATTCCTGAGCTGCCGTCGCTCCCGCTTCTCGAATGTGGTATCCGCTCACTGAGACGGGGTTGTATTTAGGAACCCGATCGGTGCAGAACTGAAATGTGTCTACTATGAGTTTCATCGCCGGCTTGATAGGGTAAATCCATTCCTTCTGGGCGATGTACTCTTTCAGGATGTCATTTTGTAGTGTTCCAGAAATTTTCTCCCAGACGGCACCCTGTTTCTCGGCAACTACCAGGTACATAGCCAACAAAACAGACGCAGGTGCATTTATTGTTTGTGAGACTGTTACTTGGTCGAGCGGAATTCCTTCGAACAAAACCTCCATGTCTGCAAGCGAGGAAACCGCCACACCGCACTTGCCGACTTCGCCTTCTGATAAAGGGGAGTCCGCGTCGTAACCCATCAATGTCGGCAGATCATAGGCTACTGAAAGACCTGTTTGACCTTGGGCCATCAGGTATTTGAACCGAGCGTTCGTTTCTTCCGGTGTCCCGAAACCGGCGAACTGACGCATAGTCCAGAGTTTGCCGCGATAGCCAGTAGGATGAATTCCACGTGTGTAAGGGAATTCACCAGGGAAGGAAATGTCAGTGGGGAAGTCGAGAGTTTCAGTGTCTGCGGGGCTGTACAGACGTCGTACTTCTTCGAGGGAAACGGTTTGAAAGCTCTGCTTTCGTTCTGGAAGTTTAGCGAGGGCGGGGTGAAGCGTGTCTTGTTCCCACCTTTCGACCGCCTCTCCGGCAGGAGAAGAATGTTCCTTTGTTTCCGACATTTAACCTCTCTCGGAAGAAAAATTCCTTAGAGAATCGATATTAAGTTACGAGTTTTGGGGTGTCAACCAACAGGAAATTCGAGGAATGTTAATAAGAGGGGAGCGCGGCTGTAATGGCAGTTACAGCCGCGCGAAACTCGGAGGGAACCCGGTTACGTGGATGTCGAGCAGGCTAGTGATCGGCAGGCTTCGGCAGGCATGAATTTAAGATCTCCTTAAACTTCTTCTAATCAATTGGTACCAGATATTCGTTGCTGCGAACCATATTCAAACGCGCACGCGCTGCGAGTTCAATCGTTCTGGGATCGTTACTTAACTTCTTCACCTCAATCTTCAGCGCCTGGTTAGTGTCTCTCAGGGCCTGTACGTCCGACTCAATTGTAGACAGCTGAACTGCTGCTAACTGCGCCTTTGCGCGAGTACGAAGATTTACGGTTACACAAACGGCGGCGACGGCCAGAATGATCATTCCAAAGAGTACCCACGCCGGTATTATTCCGCCGCGGCGTCGGACCTCACTCCGTGTACCGATGATTTCGACCGAAATTTGTTGCATCGACGGCAACGATGAATTCGTCCGCGGGACAACGCTTTGAGTTTTAATCCGTTCATCAATCCAATATGTGTTTGCGATCCTGCTCACTCAGCACCTCCCAGTTCTCTCTTTTCTCTAATGATTGGAGTGTTGTCGCCAAGAACGCGTCGGCTATCGGGAAAATTCTCAAAGCCACTTCTGCCTAATTACAAGAGTTCAGTAATCTAAACTCGACCTGTTATTCTGCGAATTGCAAGTTGGCCCTGGCGCCTCTGTTGTGAAACCCGCAAAGCTGCCAGTTTCCGTCGAAAGGTGACTCGTGCTTGAGAATTCCGCCAATTCTTACCAAACCAGGATTGTGTCCGCATCTGCCTTCCTCTGATCTGCACTTATTGCATGATCGGCAACGATCACCATTGAGTTTCTCAGCACATCACACGCTAAAAGCTCAACCCGTGAGATTTCACCTAACGACCCTTTGGTTATCTTTCAGAATCTAGTCCCGGAGTTAAGAATCTGCTTAACTTGGCTCTGCAGCAAGGACCACAATATAGGTGATATCTTGAATATCCCCACCACAATAAAGTGTGCTTTGTGGACTCTCAATCTGTTGTCAATCAACAACTTAGCTGCAAGGTGGCCGGAATGTAGCATCGGTGCTTAAGTGTGTAAAGACATTTCTGGGCAATGCTTTAACTCCGTAAGTTGAACATTTACTTGAACTAAGAGCGCTTAAGCAGCTAAATTGGCGAACGCATGGCGAACGCAAAATTCCCAAGCCACGCGGGGATTCCCATGATGTTAAAACTTGTTGACATTCTGGTGTTCCGACACTTAGACTCGAATGTCCGAGCCGATTGAATCTGAAAGCAGTTTCTTTCGATCTGACAGAACTTCTCGCAGTTCGCCTCGACTTCTTAACTGACCGGATTCGCCTCTCTTCCGATTCCAGTTGACACGCAATCATTTCACGGAAGGCGTAGATGTCTGACTCTCTGTTAGCTCAGAACGTTCAAGTTTCAGATTCGAGTTTGATCAAACTGCCCATGAGTTCAATAGTTCGAGCTGTTTGCCAAGCTGCAAGCGGCGGCCCAGAACTGCTCTACGAAGTCATGATCAAAATGAGCTTGATGGTAGAAGCGACCTCGCCGACTTATGGACTCTCGATTTGGTCTGCTCCGCCCGGACATAAGCCAAGTTTACGCTGGGCGGAAGGGCTTGAAGAATCTGAGATTGCCCTCGGTGAACAAGCTGTTGCGGCAATCCTTGGAAGCAAAGTACGACCTCCCGCTGCGAATCAAGGCGATCAGGCGATCTGCTTGTTGTTGGCGATCCCCTCACCGGCGCGGGAAGGTGCGGCTTTGTATGGCAGATGCGTTCGTCCTTTGACGACTGAGCAAGCTAAAGAACTCAACGCTTTGAGTGAAGTTGCCTTTCTGGCACATGCACGTCAATCGCCGGGCGTGGTGACCAATTCAAACAAGAATCCTATTACGATTTCGTCAGCGAGTGTGTTACCTGGAATGGTATTTAGTAGTCGCGCGATGTCGGATGTAGCAGTAAGCGTGGAACGAATCAAAGACTCTGAATCGACAATTCTCGTTACAGGTGAATCAGGGACTGGTAAGGAATTAATCGCCAGAGCAATTCACCGGCTCAGCAGGCGATCAGAATGCGAATTCATACCCTTCAATTGCTCAGCAGTTCCGACGGATTTGATCGAAAGCATGCTCTTCGGTCACCGGAAGGGAACCTTCACTGGAGCTCTTTCAGACCAGCTTGGTTTGATCACGGCTGCTGAGAACGGAACCTTATTCCTGGACGAGATCGGTGACCTGCCGCTTGGGTTACAACCGAAACTTTTGCGATTTCTTCAGGAGGGCGAAATCCATACGCTCGGTGATAGAGCTCCGCGTAAAGTAAACGTCAGGGTAATAGCTGCGACGCACAAGGACCTCGAACAACTTGTCAAAGAGAAACTGTTCCGCGAAGATCTCTATTATCGAATCGCCACGTTGACTCTAAAAGTTCCACCATTACGAGAGCGGCCGGAAGACATTTCCACTCTGATTTCGCACTTTATCAGTCTCTATGCTCGAAAGAATGATCGTGAGATTGCTGGAATCACTTGGGAAGCGATTCAAACACTTGAGGAATATTCGTGGCCAGGAAATATTCGTGAACTTGCCGGAGAAATCGAGAGGCTGGTGCTTTACGCGGATGACGGTGGATACATCCAACCCGCCAACATAAGCTTGCGTATCAGGCCGGATCGCACATCGTTCGAAACGTCGGCTGAGAAACTTGACGACCTTTTAGAGAACTATGAGCGGCGAGTCATTACGGAAACGTTGAAACGACATGATTGTAACGTTGCCAAGGCGACTGAAGCTCTCGGTCTTGGTTCGCGTCAGACTTTATACAAGAAGCTCAAAAGACTCGCGATCGATGTTAGTGAGTTCCTTCAGGAAGACACAGAACCAGGACTTCAATTCCGTTCGCCGCAGCGTTAGCTACGACCCGCCGACACTTTTCGTACCGAATTCGCGTTGACTCCTGCCCTCCTACGAATACTCGGAAACAAACAGGACCATGATTCTCACGTACATTGCGTACTTTGTCCTCGCTTTGATCTTACATGAGGTGGGCCATTGCATTGCCGCATACGCTTGTCGTGTGAAAGTCACCGAATTTGGCCTTGGCTGGGGACCACAAGTTTATACATTTCGTTTCCGGGAGGTTATTTATGGAATTAGAGTGCTGCCGCTTGGAGCTTACGTCCGTCTTGATCTACCCGGATTGTTAAGGCGGCCGTTGCTGCAGCAGATTGTTGTATTGCTGGCAGGAATAGCTGCCAACCTCATTGCCGCAACCTTAACTGAGGGCAGTCGTTTTAGTCTGATGAACTATCTTCTCGCGGCCACCAATATCCTACCGCTTTACCAGCAGGACAGTTGGAAATGTGGCGTTGTTATCCTTCGCGACGTCCTTCATCGCAAGAGCTCATTAGTAGAATGGACCTTCACAATTGCAGGCGGTGGGTTAAGCCTAATTCTCTTCATTGCACTAATCATACGACGGGCTAAGGGCGTTTGACTCCATATAAGAAGCATCAAGTCAAACATTGAATGGACCGCCCTCGGGAATCTCTGCTGTCACTCGATCCGCGCCAAATTATCAGTAATTCTCCTTCATCAGATATTGCACGACCTTTCACGGTGGCCCCGAGTTGATCTTTCGAATCGAGGTTGTCAACTTGAGGCGACAAGTTAGCTTTTCAAGGTTGAACCTGCCTTTATCTGAAATTCCATTCGCGCTCGCTCGCTCTTACTCTTGGTCTGTTGTCGCCCGCAGGCTACAAGACAACCCCGGTTTTTTCAAAAACACTCCAATACAACAGGTATTACTAGCGGCACACCGCTTGTAACTGGACCAAGTGCCGGGCGAACCCCGAGTCGACACTGGCTTAACACTAAGCAGGTTGGACAAGACTTATGGAAAGTGTAAACCGAAAAGTTCAAATGACGCTGTTAGGAGTAGTACTTGCAACACCATTCCTGGTGATTGCGTCGGTTGTCGGTGCACATATTACTTCGCTTGCTGACAATGTGAGAGTTGACGTTCTTTGCGTCATCCTCGCACTCCTCAGTATCGCAGTAAAGATTCTTAATGGGCACTTCACTCTTCGAAGCAAAACTGAACAAGTACAAAGCGGCGATGTTGGAGCCAACGGCAACACTGATCTAAGAGGGGAGTCCACTTTCAGTCTTAGCTGCTAAATCTTCAGGTTGTCCTTCCCCAGGCTCGGAATCGCGTGGTGGAACAGGGCGCTTAACTCTTAACCCAAAACATTCCTAAGGAGCAAATCATGATTAGAAATTTCTTTCGCGACGAAACTGGTCTTGAACTTTCAGAGTACGCGGTTGCCGCAGCCTTGGTTGCTATCGCCGCGGTCGTTGCTTTCACGACGTTGGGTAATGCCATCAGCACCAAGATCAATACGCTTGCCGCAACTATCAGCGGTTGATTCTTTTCGTCGCAATTCGCCAGGCGCGCTTTAGCTGACACGAATTCGCTAAGGCGCGCCCCGGCTCTCAGTATTGCGCGAGAAAGACATTCGGAAAGGAGCAAGGATATGTTGAATTTTCTTCGAGATGAAAGCGGGCTTGAGCTATCAGAGTACGCGGTTGCAGCAGCCCTCGTCGCGATAGCAGCAGTGGTTGCGTTCACAACTCTTGGAAACGTTATCGCTAGCAAGGTCAACACCCTCGCCGCCACCATCAGCGGTTAGTTGCAATCGGAATATCTGGCGCTGGCGCGCTTAGTGAGGTCACCTCACTTAAGCGCGCTGCAGCCCCAATGGCTCACCGCTAGCTCTTTCCAGAATCCAATCTTCTACGACATACGACAATGTCAGCAACGTTTGCACAAATAGCTTTTCTTATCCCCCTGGCAATCATCATTGCCTATTACGACGTTCGTTATCGTCGCATTCCTAATCCGTTTGTACTGGCGACCTTTTTTAGCGGCGTAGCAATGAACGCTGTCTTTGGCGGCCTATCGGGCGTTTTTGCAAGTTTCGCAGGCTGCTTGATGGCTTTTGTCTTGATGTTCTTACTTTACGTCTTCGGAGCGATGGGCGCCGGCGACGTCAAGCTTTTCGCCGCCATCGGAGCGGTCATGGGTGCACATCTGGTCCTACCAACTTTTTTAGTTGTGATTCTGACAGGTGGCCTACTCGCGACCATTTCGATTATTCGAGCCGGGGCAGTAGTCACAACAATGCATCGTGTTTTACGGATACTCGTCGGGCTCTTACCAGGATGGGAAATGCCGAGATTTGCCGTTCCCGCAGATCGTCGATCCACGATTCCTTACGGCGTAGCAATCACAATCGGCAGCCTCATTTCAACCGCTATCTTTCGCGCCTGAGCGCGATTTCGAAGATCACACTGTGATCACACGGAGAGTCAACTATGCGCAACAAACGCTTTTTCATTGTTCTAGTCGGGGCACTTCTTTTCGGATTACTGGCGGCTGTATCAGTCAGTCGGTATTTATCCAGTGCTCAAGCCACTACCAAAGAATTCAACCGGGTAACTGTTGCCAAAGTGCCGATTCCCCTGGGGACAAAGCTCATTCCCGAACAGTTGGTGGTTGTCCAATTTTCAAAAGAATCTACACCTGACGGCGCATTCGAATCGCCCGATAAATTGGTGGGGCGTGTCGCAGTGACCAACATCGCCGTGCGAGAGCCCATCACTGAAACGCGACTCGCACCGGAAGGTACAGCTGCCGGATTGTCAGCAATTATTCCAGAGGGTTACCGCGCGATGACAGTTGCGGTGAACGATGTGGTTGGCATCTCCGGTTTCATCATGCCCGGAACCCTGGTTGACGTTGTTGTTGTTATCGACCCTCAGCAGAGTAACGGTACGCAGCAGGGTCCAATCTCCAAGATCGTTTTGCAGAACATCAAGGTCCTCGCAAACGGTCAGAACATCGATAAGCCAGAGAATCAGCGTGATGCAAACAGCGTCAAGGCGGTGACGCTTCTAGTTACACCGGAACAAGCTGAAAAGCTGGCCCTCGCATCTAGCGAAGGCAAGCTGCAGCTCATGATGCGCAATTCTATTGATCAGGACGACGAGCAAACTAAGGGTATCGACAAGCGAGGATTGCTGGGTGGTGATAGGGCTGTCCCCGCACCTGAGCCAGGCTCGCTGAAGAGTGAACAACCAAAAGTAGATCCGAAGGGCGCACCACGTCGTAATCGCGCGGCCGTTGAAACCAAGCCAAGTGCCGCCGCGTCTCCGGCGCCGCCTCGGGCATCCGTAGAGATGATCGAAGGCGCAAAGAAACGAAGCGTCGATTTCCCGTAAATGTGCATGGAGTGCGTGCGGGAGTTGATTAACTTATTCATCACTGGAAGCAAAAGGAGCTAGAGAATCATGCACAGCCGTTCCACGATCACACGCCGGGCCAGCCTAGTAATGGCGTCATTGGTCATCGTTCTAATCAGTTCAGTTACTCACGCGCAGGAGTCCTCCTATAAGGCTTCCTTCAAACAGAACAAGGAAGCGATTCCAGTCAATGTTCTGGTGGGACAGTCGCGTGTCATCAATTTTGACAGACCAGTTGGACGATTCTCCGTTTCCAATCCGGAGATCGCAGAGGCTGTGCTCGTTACCCCCGATCAGGTGTTGGTTAACGGCAAGGGCTTTGGCCAGGTCAATTTCATCGCTTGGGAACAAACGGGCGGCGAGTATCTCGTATTTGATGTTTACGTGAGAGCCAATCTCTCTTTGATCGATTCGCAGATGAGGGCACTTTTCCCGAAGGACGACATACGCTTGAGCCAGGCCAATGGCTCGGTTGTCATGTCAGGAAGCGTTTCCGATCCGAAGACCGCAACACAAGCTCAGAGCGTTGTGGAAGCCGCTGGATTCAAGAGCGTTAACATGCTTGCTTCTCCAGTAAAAGGCATGACTCAAGTGCAATTGCAGGTTCGAGTCGCAGAAGTTAACCGAAGCAAGGCGAGCGATCTGGGCCTTTCCTATGGCTATCAGGCCAGCCCCGGCACTGGCACTTATCTCAACACCGGCCAGGGTCCCAGTTCGTTGGGCAATGTCGTCAACGGCGCTATGACCGGCTCGCTTTCAAGCGCACTGAATCTTTTCGTGATGGCCGGCAACACGATGAGCATGATTCGAGCGCTACAGACACAAGGTGCTCTGCGGGAACTCGCGGAGCCGAATTTGATCGCGATGGATGGCTCACAGGCGAGTTTTCTCGCTGGCGGAGAATTTCCAGTTCCTGTCGTTCAAGGTGGCGGCGGCGGATCGACTTCTGTCTCAATTATCTTCAAGGAATACGGAGTTCGCCTCAATTTCAAACCAACTATTGTTGACGAAGATCACATTCGGTTAGAGCTCGAGCCCGAGGTGTCGACGATAGATTTCGCTAACGGTGTGAAGTTTGACGGTTTTCTAATTCCGGCATTGCGAACTCGTCGCGCGAAGACCTCAGTCGAGCTGCGCGATGGTCAGTCGTTCGCACTGGCTGGTTTGCTCGACAACACTGAAACGAAATCGCTCTCGAGAGTGCCGGTGCTCGGTGATATACCGGTGTTGGGTCCGCTCTTCAGATCAAAATCGTTCCAGAAGAATGAGACCGAGTTGATGTTCATAGTGACTGCGCAGGTGGTCAAGCCTGTGGACCGAGACGATCTTCCTCAGTTGCGTGGTATTGATGGTCTAAAGACTGGTTCCCCGTTGGGTGTTGAACCCAAAGGTGAAGGCATTGACGGTCTGTCGGGGCACAAGGTTTCGGGACAGAACACCGAGGGCACACCAGCCACAACCACAACTCCGGAAGCACCGAAAGCTTCAGATCCCAAAGTTAAGGCGACTGAAAAAGATGCAACCGGAACAACAACTACCTCTTCTGTTAGCGAAGCCCCCAAAGTAAATCCGGCATTGCCAGTAGCTAGAACCATGGCGCCGGAAACGAAACCAGAGAACCTCAAACCATAGCAGGTGGTCCGTTTTGATAACGGTGTTGGAGGAGGGAGGCAAGTGATGAAGGGCTCAGAAAAGAAGATTCGTAGAGGTGAGCGGGGTTCAATTATGGCGCTGTCCGCGGTGGCCATGCTCTCGATCCTTCTGGCTGCGGGTTTAGGAATCGATATCAGCAGGTTCTACCTGGCAAAGAACGAACTCCAGAATGCAGCCGACGCCGCAGCACTTGCCGCTGCCTCAGCTTTGAATTCATCTCCGAGTGGTATCACTAACGCCAGGGATCGGGCTATGCAGGAGATGAATAAGTACAACTTCAATAACGGAACCGTTTCCATAACCGAAGCCGCCATTCGTTTCTCCGTTAACCTGAATGGTACTTACGTTAACTTTACTGACGCCTACAACTCACCAGCCAACATTCGCTTTGTCGAAGTCACAACACCGCAACTGGCAATTCCCGTTTCATTCGCGGCGATGGTTCTTGGCACTAGCAAGAATCTGAGTGCCACGGCGACCGCTGGTTTGTCCGTGCCACTGAATTCTTTTTGTAACTTCATTCCGCTGTCGGTTATTGACTACGACGTTCCCATGGTCCCTGGACAAACCTACACCATACGCGCGGATACGGGTGGCTCACCGTCTCCCGGAAATTATCAGATTCTCGCCGTGGCGGGACCGGGTGGAGTCGACGTTGGATTTGGTATTGGTGCTGGCGTGGATGCCTGCGCATCTCCTGGAGAAACTTACTACGTAGATACGAAACCAGGACTTACGGCCGGCAAAGTCAGGACCGGACTCAACGCCCGCTTCGACGATTACGGGGGTAGCCAGTTAGATCCAGCTCTAGAGCCGCCCGATACAAATATCAAAGAGGGCATCACGCACGACCAATATCTAGCTTCACGCGATCCGCTCAATCCGAATTATCAGTCATCAACAATTTACCAGGCTGCTTCACATCCCGGTGTGGACGATCGACGAATAGTTCTTATTCCGATTGTTAAGTTATCTGCATACGACGCCGGACGCGGCACAGTCACTTTCGATCATTTCGGCGCCTTCTTTCTAAAGACAAAGGCGAGCGGTGGTAGTGGCGGTGACATTCAGGCTGAGTACATCGATAACCGATTCGCTGTCGGTAAAGGTGGTTATATTCCCGGAGGAGCTGTTGGGAATCCCTTGCTCGCAACACCGGTTCTTTACAAATGAGATGGTCTGTCATGCACATAAGACTTCGTAAGATTCGTTTAATGCGCCGCATCAATCGCCGAGCGGGAATCGCGAAGTTGGCCCGTAATGAACGGGGCGTCCAACTAGCGGAGCTTGCCATAGTGCTGCCGTTACTAGTGGTCATGTTTGCAGCGACCGCAGAATTTGGGCGGTATTTTTACGCGTACACGACACTGGCCAAGGGGGCAAGAATAGGTTCCAGGTATCTCGCAACCGCATGTGTCAAAAGCTATGAAGACACGAATGCCCAGAATCTCGTGGTCTATGGAAATGCTGCAGGTACAGGTTCTCCTATCCTGCCCGGTCTAGATCCAACCAATATTAGTATCGTGAGAAAAGACGCCGCAGGAAATGTTATGACAGCCGGTGTTCCGCGGACAGTGACTGTAACCATTACCGGCTTCAATTTTTCTCCCTTATTCGATCTCGGTGGTTTGATGAGGAACAACGGCCTTTCTCTGAATATTGCTCTCAACCCGAGTGTAACGATGCGTTATCTCCTCACTACGCCATGCGTTTAGGAGTACCCAATGAGAACAGGCTTTCATACAGGTGCAAAAAAGAGTCAACGCGGTGCGTCGCTGGTTGAATTTACTATTGCAGCAACCGTCTTTCTGACTGTGACTTTCGCCGTGCTGGAGTTTGGCCGTGCGCTTTGGGTTTACAACGCACTTGCAGACGCAGCTCGTAAGGGAGCGCGTTATGGAGCGGTCCATGACGCCACCAGCATTGATGACGTTAAAAGGATGGTCGTATACGGCGATCCGGCAGGCGGCACTACTCCTGTGGTAGATAACTTAGACGTCTCTAACGTCACTGTTACATATCCGAACTTTGGGTTGGACAAAGGTACTGTCAGTGTGAGCATTACGGGTTACCAGTTCCAGTTTGTTCTTCCACTTCTTCCAGTTTCAATTCAGATGCCAAGCCCGACCACAACCCTTACCGGTGAATGTGCCGGCTTGATTCCGGCAGATCTATAGACCCCATCAAGCAACAGGAAACCGAAAACAGATGACGCAGCCACTAACATTCGTTGTGCTGAGCACAGATCTCGATAACTTTAAAGCAATCCGAACAGCGTTGACTGCGGAAGCTGGCGCACAGTTGCTTGCAGGCGGCAACGATATTGACCAACTCTATGAAGAGATTGTTCGGCTTAAACCTTCAGCCGCGATCATCGCTTTAAGTGAGAATTCCGAAGCGGCGCTCAAGTTTATCCAGCGTCTCGCAACTGAGTGTCCGACAACTGCACTTATCTCAGCAGCCCACAACGGCTCACCCGATGTGATCTTGCAAAGCTTGCGTGCGGGAGCCCGTGAATTCCTTCGTCTTCCCATCAGCGTTGAGGAACTTCGAACGGTAATGGCTCGGGTGGCGGCATTCTGCGAGACCCAGGTCCAAAAACCAAAAGCCAAAGGAAAAATGGTTTCGGTGTTTTCGAGCAAGGGGGGTTGCGGAACGTCATTTGTCGCAACGAATCTCGCTGCCTCTGCTGCGGCTCGCACCATACTCGTGGATCTGAATCTTCAGGCCGGTGACCTGCCTCTATTTCTCGGCGTCGATCCAAAGTATTCGATCGCAGACATGGTTGAAAACCGTTCCCAACTGGACGAGTCGTTGATATCGAGTTTTATCACACCATATTCGTCACACCTCTCTTTGCTTGCGGCTCCGAAGCAGGCGGATTCGGCAGATGAAATCGAGCCACAGCACATTTTTACGGTGCTGCAACGGCTCAGAGAAGTCTATGAGTATGTGGTCATCGATCCTCAACACACGTTCGACTCGATAACACTTGCTGCGCTAGACCAGTCTGACGAAATCGTCCTGGTGTTAACGCTGGACATTCCCGCAATACGGAGTACGCAACGTGCACTCGAGATCTTTGATCGACTCGGTTATCCACGCAAAAAGATTCGCATCGTTGTCAATCGATGGAGCAAACAAATTGACTTGGATCTGCGCGAGGTCGAGAAGTTTCTCGGCGAGCCGGTGATTGGGTTCATCCCGAGTGACTATCAGGTGGCCGTCACTTCGATAAATCTCGGACAGCCCCTCGTCATCGCTGAGCCGAATTCGAAGATAGCTCAGGAAATCCGAGGTATATCTCAGCGAATTGCAGTTGGAGTGGTACCAATTAATGAAGCACAAACACGCAGATCTCTGTGGGGCTCATTATTCAAGAAGGAAGAAGCTCAGTCGCGAATCAACTTTCAAACGTCATTAGGGAAGGTCTAACTTGATACTCCAACAAATCAACGAGGCAATCGAAAACAATCATGGCACTTCGTGAGAGATTAATTAAAGAAACTATTCAGGGCGCGAATCCAGCTGGGCAGGACAGCGCTCAAAAGTTCCAAGAGATGAAAGCTCGGCTCCATCGAGTCCTCATCAACCGGATGGATTTGACTAAGCTTGCCACGCTAACACCGGAGCAGGCGAATGCTGAGGTTTCACGGCTCGCAGAGACTGTGCTGGCTCAAGATGGCCTGCCGCTTTCAACTCTGGAGCGTGAGCGACTAGTTAATGATGTGCAGCACGAGCTCTTCGGTCTGGGACCACTGGAGCCATTACTTGCTGACCACACGGTCTCCGACATACTCGTAAATTCGCATCGCACAATTTATGTTGAGCGAAGAGGCAAACTCGAGACCACGAATATCGCTTTCAAAGATGACGAGCACCTGATGCGAGTCATCGAGCGAATTGTGTCTTCCGTAGGACGACGCATAGATGAGTCTTCGCCAATGGTCGATGCCCGTCTCAAAGACGGCTCACGCGTCAATGCGATCATTCCACCGCTGGCTATAGATGGGCCGATTCTCTCCATACGCCGGTTTGGATCTGAACCGCTCAAAATGAGCAAGCTGATTGAGTACAAAGCGCTCACCAAAGACATTGCTGAGATGCTTCAGATGTGTGTGAACGCGCGGCTCAATGTATTGATCTCCGGCGGTACTGGTGCCGGCAAAACCACCTTGCTCAATGCTCTCTCTGCTTACATTCCTGAAACTGAGCGCATCGTTACTATAGAAGACTCGGCGGAGTTACAACTACAGCAGCCACATGTGGTGAGACTCGAAACCAGACCACCAAATATCGAAGGCCGTGGAGAAGTTAGCCAACGAGACCTTGTCAAGAATGCCCTCCGCATGCGACCCGACCGGATCGTAATTGGTGAAGTCCGTGGCGGTGAAGCAATCGACATGTTGCAGGCGATGAACACGGGCCATGATGGGAGTTTAACTACAATCCACGCTAACACCCCGCGCGACGCCCTGGCCCGCGTTGAAACGATGATTCAGATGACCGGAATGCGTTTGTCTGACCGCGCTATGCGCCAACAGATTGCTTCGGCCCTTGATTTGGTGTTGCAGGTGGCCCGTATGTCCGACGGTTCGCGTCGAGTTACGTCAATATCGGAAATAACAGGAATGGAAGGCGACGTAATCACGATGCAGGAGATTTTCATGTA
>Ga0163163_10000710_pt1 | contig 28332 bp, 11 predicted proteins | sample S65metaG_FD_119766 | JGI IMG/M metagenome (GOLD analysis project Ga0163163, IMG submission 119766) | Switchgrass rhizosphere microbial communities from Kellogg Biological Station, Michigan, USA - S6-5 metaG | ecosystem: Host-associated > Plants > Roots > Rhizosphere > Soil | place: USA...
CACAGCGACTTTTTCGATGAACGGCAACCGCTGCAGACGGACCTTCGAGCGCTCGACCGCGGCATTCGACAGATACGAGCCTTCGAGCTGGCGCATTTCGCGGCGGAACACGTCGTCGTTGACGCTGGTCGTGCCGTGAAAATTGATGCGCCGGACGTAGACGCGACTGCCGGGATCGACGACCAGTGCCAGCGCCACTTGCTTGCCCTGCGGATCGAGCTTCGGCACGGCATCGACCTTCGCGAACGCGTACCCGTCGAGACCCAGCCGCAGGCGGATCGCTTCGGTAGATTGGGTGATGAGCCGCTGCGAGAACGTCTGGCCGGGCTGCATGAAGATCAAGCGGCTCAGCTCGCTCTCGGGCACGCGCAGATCGCCGGCGAGCTTCACCTCGGAGACGCGGTAGACCTCGCCCTCCTGCACGTTCACGGTGACGAAGATGTCGTTCTTCTCCGGCCCGATCGCCACCTGGCTGGAAGTGATCGCGAAGTCGGCGTAGCCGCGATCGAGGTAGTACGAGCGCAGCGTCTCCAGATCGCCTGACAGCGCCTCCTTCGCATAACGATCGTCCTGGCGATACCACGACAGCCAGTTCGGCGTGCGCAGCTGCAGTTGACCGAGCAGCTCGTCGTCGGCGAAGGCGCTGTTACCGACAACGTTGATCTGCTGAATGCGCGCGCGCTGGCCTTCGTGGATGTCGATGGCGACCTTGACCTTGTTGTCGAGCACGTCCTGCGCCTTGGCGTCGACCACGACGGAGTACTTGCCGCGCGAGAAATACTGCTCGGTGAGATAGCGCTTGACTTCGTCGAGCACCGATTGGTCGAAGCTCTTGCCGCTCGCCAGGCCGACGCTGCGCAGCGACTTCTCCAGGTCCTCGGTCTTGATGTCCTTGTTGCCCTTGACCTCGAAGCTCTCGATTGTCGGCCGTTCCAGCACCGCGACGACCAGCACGGCGCCGTCGCGCCGCAGTTCGACGTCGCGAAAGAATCCGGTCGCGTACAGCGACTTCACCGCCTCGCCGAGGCGCCGCACGTCCAGCGTGTCGCCGATGTTCACCGGCAGATAGTTGAAGACGGTGCCTTCGGCGATGCGCTGCAGGCCTTCGACACGAATGTCGCCGACGATGAAGCTGTCGCGCGCATGTGGAGGAATTGTTGCTTCCTGCGCATAGGCCTCGGGAACGATGAGGCCCATGCGCATGCATGCGAGGATCGCGATCGACGGGCGGACGGTGCGCATCGCACGCCAGATGCGCGAGCTGCACGGAGCGTCGCAACGTTCAGCAACTATTCGCGACGAGTGCACTCATGTTGCGATTTCGCGCGCGCTAACTGAATGCGTTCTGAATAGCCGCGCATTTTTTTGCTCAGATTGTCAGCTGCGCAAGCACTGCGAATCGGGTTTAAACCAACCGCGGTATCAAGGGGAGAGACTCTCGCCAAAGCGCCAAGCCGCAAGGAGGAGCAAGAAGATTCGACGAATCGACTTCTCTTCCTTGGCGCCTTGGCGAGAAATCCTCCTGAGCATAAGCCCTCAACTCAGAACGACCTTGTGAACTTCAGCGTCCCTCCATGTGTCGTACCACTGGCGGTCCACTGTCCCGAGTAGCCGAAGCGCAGCGTCACGTTCTTGTCGGTGAGCACGTCGACACCCGCGGCAAGCTCCTTCGCCGTGCGGTCGAGTTCCTGGCTGACACCGAGGAAGCCGGCATCTTCCGGCGCGCCCTCGAGTCGCGCTTCGACGCTGAACTGATGGCCGTCGATGAAGCGATTGACGCCGAGCTTCGCATACCAGCGCGCCAGCGCGCTGCCGAACGTCGACTCGAAGCCCATCTCCACCGCCGGCCGCACGTTGACGAAGTAGCCTTCGGCATTGCGCACCAGCAGGTTGTTGGCGCCAGCGCCGTGCTCCGAGAAGCGGGCAAGCCGGACGTTGGTGAAACCGAGATCGACCATCGGTCGCAGGTACCAGCTCTGATGCTCGAAGCCGTGGCTCACGCGGAACTGCCAAGCGGTCTGGTACACCTCTTGTTCGCTCTGCGACCCGTGGAGGGAGAGCATCGCGCTGCGGTGACTGTCGTACGTGCCACGCGCCGCCGAGAAGCTGGCGGCAACCGTGGTCGAATCGAAGTTACCCTTGAGCACCATGCCGAGGTGCACGGTGGTGCCTTCCGCAGCTTGCGTGCGCAAGTTGGCGAGCGAGACAGAGTCGATCTCGTCGCGGTCGAACGCCGCGGCCAGGCCCATGTGCCAGGCGTCGCTCACGCTCCACTGGCTGCCGATGCTGATCGTCGTCACATCGCGGTTGTAGCCGTTGGACGTGTCCGTCGCTTCGCGCTCGCCGTTGGTGCCGTAGACCGCGGCCCACGCACACTCGCCTTCCGCGGTGAAGCGCACTTCACCATCGCGCACCTTGCAGCTCAGCAACGATTCGCCGAACTGCAGGCCCGACTGGATCGCCGCGAGCGGCAGCGCCGCGTAGTTTTCCGGATTCAACGCCTGATACTCGGCGCCAAGCGTCGTAATGTCAGTCGCCGCGACCAGGCCGGTGATCGTCCGTGCCAGATCTTCCGAGCTGCCGGCGAGCTGCACGTTGTTGATGTAAGTGCCGATGCGCTTCTCGTTCGGCAACAGATGCTCGCTCTGCGTGTCCTGTGGCACGAAGCTGGTGCTCAGTGTCAGCGCCAGTTCCGTATCCGACATCCGGTCGAGTGAGTACTGAGTGACGATGGACGGCGCCACAGCGAGCACGATGTCATCGGCCGACATCCCGCCATCCGCAGCCACGAGCACCGTCCGCGAGCCGCCGGGTTGGATCTTCGAGATGTTGATCTGATTGAGCTCGATCGATCCCGCCAGCCGCGCAGTGCCGATCACGTCGATACGATCGGCCGTGCGCGTCAGGTGATCGATGTCGAGCAGCAGCGACCCGCTCGCCGCCTGCGTGAAGTCGCCGGTCAACGCGGTGTGCGAAATCTCATTGCTGCGTCCCACGGCCCAGACGCCCTCGTTGAGCGCCGTGCCGCCTGCTCCGAGATTCAGCGCCTCGCCCGACGCGACCGTTGCACCGTCGCGATTGATCAGGCTGTTGCTGCCGCCGCCGAGTGACATGTTGCCGTAGATCCCGCCGAAGTTCTCGACAGCCTCGTTGCCCGCGCCGCCGAGCACCGTGGTCCGCTCCAGCTCGTCGAGCCGGCCGACGTCGCCGTGATTCGTCAGCGTGTTCGCAGCGCCATCGATGAAGTTCACGGCCGCGCCGTCGTCGCTGCCGCCGCGCACCGAGCCGCCGGTGAGAGAGACAGCGATCGCGCCCGAGCTCAGGTCGCCCTGGCTCTGCGCACGAATGCCGTTGGCATGCGCGCCGCCCGCATCGATGGAACCCGCGACGTTGATCGTTATTGCGCCGCTGTTGCCATTGGACGCGTCGCTCTGCGCGAAGATGCCGTCGGCCGCGTCGCCGAGCACGACGATGTCGCCGTTCTGCGTGACCGTGACCGCGCCTGCATCGCCGTCGCCGCCGACGCTGCCCGCGAAGTTCTGCTGTTCGAGGATCGGGATGTTCTCGTTGCCGAGGCCGCCGGCGAGACCGCCGCCGCCACCGATACTCTGCGCGAAGATGCCGAACGAGTTGACGCCTCGCGTCAGGATATTGCCCGTGTTCGTCACCGTGACGACTCCGCCGTCGCCGCCGCTGCCACCGTCGCGACCGAACGCGAGGCCGATACCGACATTGAGCGGCGGAATCGGGCCGAGCCCGTCCTTGAGGCCGCGATCGACGTTGCCGGCTACGCCGCCGCCACCGCCTACGCTCTGCGCGAAGATTGCGTGCGAGTCGTCGCCTTCGGTGATCAAGTCCCCGCCGGTGTTCGTCACCGTCACGTCGCCGCCGTCGCCGCTCGCGCCACCGCCGCCACCGATGCTGAATTTGCCTTGCAAGCCCGTGTCTGCGGACCCGCCCTGGCCCGCGCCCTTCACGAAGTTCTGTGCTTCGCCGCCGCCACCGCCGATGCTCTGCGCGAAGATCGCGTTCGACGCGAGGCCGGTCGTGCCGATCGAGCCGGAATTCTCGACGGTGACGTCGCCGCCATCGCCGCTCGCGCCGGCATCGCCGCCGACGATCAAGGTCCAGTTGCGCAGGTCGATGATGTTCTTGTCTTTGAGGTCGAGCAGCTCGGTGGCTTTATCGAGCTCGTCCAGGCCGGTGCCGCTGACACCGCTGCCGCCGTTGCCACCGCCCGCACCGACGCTCTGCGCGACGATGCCGCGCGCATTCACGCCAGTCGTGACGATGTTGCCGCTGTTCTCGACGTGCACGATACCGCCGTCGTTGCCAGAGCCGCCCTTGCCGCCGACGGCCGCGACGAAGTTCCACTCCTTGCCCTCATCCTCTTTGTCTTTCGGGGGCTGGTTCTTCGCGCCGCCGCCGAACGTGAAGTCGAGCGACACGCCGTGCGCCGCGCCGCCGTCGCCGCCACCGCCGCCGATGCTCTGCGCATAGATCGCGTCGCTGCGGTCGCCGAGCGTCTGGATGTCGCCCTCGTTGTCGACGTCGATGCGTCCGCCACTGTTGCCGCTGCCGCTGTCACCGCCGACAGCGATCTCGACGTTGAGGCCGTTGCCTTCGTGCGGCTTGCCGATCAGCGTGTCGATCGCGAAGCTGGTGCCGCCGTTGCCGCCGCCACCGCCGACGCTGTAGGCGTAGATGCCGCGCGCCTTCTCGCCTTCAGTCGTGATCACGCGCGTGTTGGTCACGCTGACGTCGCCGCCGATGTTGCCGTTGCCGCCAAAGCCGCCGACGCTCACGGACATCACCGCGCGGGTTCCCTTCGTCGACTGCATGTTCACGCCGAGCGAGCCTGCGGCCGCCAGGCCACCGTCGCCGCCGCCGCCACCGACGCTGTGCGCGAGGATGCCGTGCGATTCTTTGCCGAGCGTGTCGATGCGGCCGTCGTTCTGGACGGTGACGTTGCCGCCGATGTTGCCAGTACCGCCGTTGCCGCCGATCGCGATGTCGAGGTTGCGCGGGCCGCGCGGGTTGGTCGTGGCCTTCGGTGGCTTGGAGAGCGAGCCGGAAATTGCGAAGCCGCCGTCGCCGCCGCCACCACCGATGCTCTCGGCGAACACGCCGTAGGCGAGCTCGCCCATCGTCAGGATGTTGCCGGAGTTGGTGACGTCGACCGTGCCGCCTTTGCCGCCGCCGCCGCCTTTGCCACCGAGGCTCGCGCTGACGGAGGTGAGATCGGTCGTCGCCGACCCGGCGACAGCGAAGCCGCCGTTGCCGCCGCCACCGCCGAGACTCTGCGCGCTCACGCCATAAGACTGCGCACCGTGCGTGTAGATGTCTGCACCGGTGAACACGTGCACCGCGCCGCCATCGCTGGCAGTTCCGGCGGAGCCGCCGATGCCGATCTTCATCTCCGGCGATTGCGAGACGCCAGCGGCAACGCTGAAGCCGCCGTTGCCGCCGCCACCGCCGAGGCTCAGCGCAGAGATGCCGTGCGCGCCGCTGCCGCGCGTCTCGATGATGCCGGTGATGTGGTCGTCGTCGGCGCCGACATCGACGGCGCCACCCGCGCCGCCGCCGTCGCCGGAGCCGCCGAAGCTGACGTCGATCTTCGGGCTGCTGTTCGCCGCGCCGAAGAGCGAGCCGGAGACTGCGAAACCGCCGGAGCCGCCGCCACCGCCGATGCTCTGCGCGGAGATCGCGTGCGCGTCGTCACCTTCGGTGAGGATGTCGGTGGAGCTGCGCACGTTGACGTCGCCCGCATCGCCGCCGACGTCGCCCGAGCCGCCGATGCTGAGATTCACGTTGGTCGTGCGACTGATGCTGCCGGCGATGGCGAAGCCACCGTCGCCGCCGCCACCGCCGATGCTCTGCGCGACGATGCCGTACGAGCGCGCGCCGGAAGTGTGGATGAGGTCGCCGAGGCTGATCGCTTCGACGTCGCCGCCCGTACCGCCGCCCGCTCCGCCGCCGCCGATGGCTGCACCGACCGATGCGCCCTGCGTCGCCACCGAGCCCGTGACGGCGAAGCCGCCCGAGCCGCCGCCGCCGCCGATGCTCTGCGCGAACAGACCGTGTGCGTCAGCGCCCTGCGTGACGATTGTGCTGGCGCTGTGCACGGAAACCAGATCGCTGTTGCCGCCGGTGTCGCCGTTGCCGCCGAGCGCGAACTTCGCACCGTCGCCTTTCGAGATGCCAGCCGCGACGCTGAAGCCGCCGTCGCCTCCGCCACCACCGACGCTCTGCGCCAGGATGCCGTACGCGCGATCGCCTTCGGTCGTCAGCACGCCGTCGATTGCCGCGACGTTGCCGAGGAGCACGCGGCCGCCGTTGCCGCCGCCGCCGCCATCGCCGCCAATGCTTGCGTTGAACGAGCCGCGATCGCCGGAGAGCGAGCCCGCGACGGCAAAGCCGCCCGAACCGCCACCACCGCCGACGCTCTGCGCGAAGATCGCGTGCGATTCTTCGCCGGCCGTGCCGATCCTGCCGCCGCTGTTGAGCGTGACGTCGGCGCCGTCGCCGCCACCGTCGCCACTGCCGCCGAGGGCGAAGTTTGCAGCGGGGCCTTTGCTGATGCTGCCTGCGATGGCGAATCCACCGTCACCGCCGCCGCCGCCAACACTTTGTGCAACGAGGCCGTACGAGCGCGCGCCGAGCGTAGCGATCATGTTGCCGCTGTTGAAGAGATCGACCGTCGACGCGTTGCCGCCGCCCGCGCCGCTGCCCCCGACAGCAGCGTTGACCTGCGCGTTGTCGGTGCCAATGCCGCCTGCGATGGCGAAACCACCTGAGCCACCGCCACCGCCAAGGCTTTGCGCGAACACGCCGTGCGCGTCATTGCCGCGCGTGATCACGTCGCTCGACGTCGTCAGCCGTACTGCGGAGCTGGCGCCGCCGCCGTCACCCGAGCCACCGAGGCCGAAGCGCGCGCTTGGCGCGTCGCTGATGCCGCCAGAAATCGCGAAACCGCCGTCGCCGCCACCGCCGCCGATGCTCTGCGCGAGAACGCCGTAGGCGTGATTGCCGGACGTGTCGACGAGAGCCGCAGTGTTGTTGAGTGTTACTTCGCCGCCCGCGCCGCCGCCTTTGCCCGAGCCGCCAATGCTTGCGCCGACATCGTTGCGCGAAATTCCGCCCGTGATCGCGAAGCCGCCCGAACCGCCACCGCCGCCCAGGCTCTGCGCGAACACGCCGTGTGAATCATCGCCACGCGTCGTGACCGACGTGCTGCTATTGAGCAGAACGTTGCGGCCGGCGCCGCCGCCGTCGCCGGAACCGCCAAGCGCGAACGACGCCGTCGGGCCATTCGCAATGCCGCCTGCGACAGCGAAGCCGCCATCGCCACCACCGCCGCCGACGCTCTGTGCAGCGATGCCATAGGCGTGAGTGCCTTGCGTTTCGATCGCGGTGCCAGAGCTCAATACCGTGACGTCCTGTGCGCTGCCGCCACCTTCACCCGTGCCGCCGAGCGCGGCATTCACGGTGCCTTGTGTCGAGATGCCGGCCGCAACAGCAAAGCCGCCGGATCCGCCGCCGCCGCCGAGGCTCTGCGCGAAGATGCCGTGCGAGTCGTTGCCGCGAGTCGCGATGCTCGTGCTGCTGTTGACGAACACCGTGTCGCTGTTCGCGCCGGTGCCGCCGTTGCCGCCGAGTGCGAAGTTCGCGCTCGGACCGTCGCTGATTGCGCCAGTGATCGCGAAGCCGCCGTTGCCGCCACCGCCGCCGACGCTTTGCGCGAACAATCCGGTCGAGCGATCGCCGTCGGTCATGATGACGCCGGTGTTTTCTGCGGTCGTTGTCACGAACACGCGACCGGAGTTACCGCCGCCGTCGCCCGCGCCGCCGAGCGTTGCGCCGACGGAGCCGCCGCCGATGCTGATCGAGCCTGCAACCGCGAAGCCGCCGGAGCCGCCGCCACCGCCGACGCTCTGTGCGAACAGACCGTGCGAGTCGTCGCCGTGCGTCGTGATCTGACTGGTGCTCGTTACGAACACGTCACGGCCAGCACCGGCTTCCTCACCGTCGCCGCCGATGCCGAGATTTGCCGAAGCGCCTTGTGTGATCTGGCCCGCGACCGCGAAGCCGCCGTCGCCGCCACCGCCGCCCACGCTCTGCGCGAGCAAGCCATATGAGTGCGTGCCCAGCGTCGAAATCGCAGCACCGCGGTTCTCGACCGTCACGGTGTTGGCCGCGCCGCCGCCGCCGCCGCCACCACCGACTGCGGCAGTGATACCGCCGGTCACATTGATAGCGCCGCTTACTGCGAAGCCGCCCTTGCCGCCACCGCCGCCGACGCTCTGCGCGAACAGGCCGTGTGCATCATTACCTTCTGTCATGATCGTGTTCGCAGCGCGCACCGTGACAGTGTCACCGTCGCGCGCGTCACCGCCGTCGCCGCCGAGGCTCAAGCTGGCGCTCGCGCCGAACGCAATGGATCCTGCAACACTGAAGCCGCCAGCGCCGCCGCCGCCGCCGACGCTTTGCGCGAGCAAGCCGTTCGAGCCGTCGCCGCGCGTGTGAATCGTGCCGCTGGTCAACTGATCGACACCGACGCTGACGGAACCTGCGTTGCCGCCCGCGGCACCTGAGCCGCCCATGCTCGCGCTGACCCCGACACTCGCGCTCAGCGCACCTGCGACAGCGAAGCCGCCGGATCCGCCGCCACCGCCGAGGCTCTGCGCGAACAAGCCGTGCGCGTCGATACCTCGAGTGGAGATATTGCTGCTGCTCTCGACCGTGACGTCATTGGCGCCGCCGCCGCCCGCGCCCGTACCGCCGAGGGCAAACGCGCCGGCCGGGCTCACGAGCGACAGCGCGCCTGCGATTGCGAAGCCGCCGTTGCCGCCGCCACCGCCGACGCTTTGCGCCAGGATGCCGTAGGAGCGATCACCGGAAGTGATCAGATCCGTGCCGGTGCTGACGACATCGACCGTGCTGCCGAAGCCGCCACCGCCGCCTTTGCCGCCGATCGCGAGCGAGGCCGCCGTGCCCTCGCCGACAGCGAGCGACACAGCGAAGCCGCCGGAGCCGCCGCCACCGCCGACGCTCTCCGCGTAGATCGCGTGCGCGTCGTCGCCGTGCGTGATGATTGAGCCTGCACTCTCGACGTCGACAGCCTTGCCGTCGCCGCCGCCTTCGCCCGTACCGCCGATGCCGACCGCGATGTTGCCGGCTGCCGTCGAAGTCGCGAAGCCGCCATTGCCGCCGCCGCCGCCGATGCTCTGCGCGAAGATGCCGTGCGAGCCGTCGCCGTGCTGATTGGTAGTGGCGAAGTTGATGCCGGTCTCGATCGTGCCGCCCGTGCTGTGCACGGTCACGGTGGAGGCATCACCGCCTTCCTTGCCGTCGCCGCCGATTGCGATGGAAGCAATCGCACCGACAGAAACGGAGTGACCGCCGTTGCCGCCGCCGCCGCCGATGCTGTGGGCGAAGATTGCGCTGGAGTTGTTCTGCACCGTCGTGAGGTTGCCGCTGTTCGTAACCTCGACGACGCCGCCCGCGCCGCCGGCACCGCCAGTGCCGCCGATGGAGAACCAGCCGGAGCTGTCGCCGCCGTTGCCGCCGCCGCCGCCGATGCTCTCCGCAAAGATCGCATGCGCGTGACTGTGAATGTCACCGGTATTGTCGACGTGCACGAGCCGGCCGTCGCTGGTGCTCGAGCCGCGACCGCCGATGGCGACGATGCCGCCCGAATCGCCGCCGTCACCGCCCGCGCCGCCGATGCTCTGGGCGTAGATGCCGCGGCTGTCGAGCCTGTCGGTCGTCAGCGTCATGGAATTGGTCACGCGCACGACGCCGCCGTTGCCGCCTGCACCACCGTCGCCGCCGCCGGAATAGAAAGCGCTGAAGCCGCCGCCGCCCGAGCCGCCGCCGCCGCCGATGCTTTGCGCGAAGATCGCATGCGAGCGCTCGCCGTGCGTGTGGATGTCGCCGCGGTTGTCGACGGTTACTTGTCCGCCGCTGCCTGCGCTGCCGCCGCCGGCGCCGAACACGACGATGCTGTTGCTGTCGCCCGCGTCGCCGGCGTGCCCGGCCACGCTCTGCGCGACGATGCCGTGCGATTCGTTCTGATCGGTTTCGATCGTGCCGCGGTTCGTGACGAAGACATTGCCCGAGTCGGCAGTGCCGCCACCCGAGCCCGCGTCGGGATTGAAGAACGTATCGTCGCCGCCGTGTCCGCCGCGGCCACCGATGCTGTACGCGCCGATGCCGGCCGACTCCGCGCCTTTCGTGTGGATGTTGAAGGTGCCGTCGACGGTCACCGTGCCGCCGCCCGCGCCGAGCGGGCCGTCGCCGCCGCCGCCGAACGCCGAGGAATCGCCGCCGTCGCCGCCGTCGCCGCCGATGCTGACTGCGTGAATACCGAGAGCCTGAGCGCCATTGGTCACGATGGTCGCGCCACCGGTGATGTTGACGGTGCCGCCCGCGCCGCCGACGCCGCCGCGCGAGCCGTAGCGAAATGCGCCGCCGTCGCCGCCGTGACCGCCCTTGCCGCCGGCGCTGCTGACAGTGATGCCGCTTGCGCCGTTACCGCTGGTCGTGATCGTCGTGTCGGTCATTGCGAGCGTCGCGACCGCGCCGCCGCCGCCGACGCCGCCCGCCTCGGAACCGTGGCACGCGTTGCCGGCGCCGCCATAGCCGCCGATGCCGGCAGCGTTCTCCAATCTGATACCGGCTCCATTCAACGTGGTGATGGTGATGTTGCTGAGGTTGGCAATGAGCCGGTTGCCACGGGAGCCGTCATTACCCACCTCCGCGCTATCGGAGCCTGCGCACAGGAAGCCGCTCGTGGCATCTGCACCGTCGGATGCCTCGCCAGCGATCGTCACCAGCGAGACGCCAGCAGCGGGAAACAGGGCGAAGGCCTGAGTAGAGATCGTCAGCGGATTCGCGGCGGTGCCCGTCAGATGAACCGTAACGTCCTGCATCGACGGATCACCGTCACGGCCGAACGGGCGATGCTCGTCGATGCGCACGCCGTTGACGCCAGTCGTCGGCGTGATCTGCCCGGTGACGTCCTGCACGCGCAGTGTCGTCGTCGTCTTGTCGTTGAAGTCGTTGGGATCGTTCGGGTCCGAAGCGTTCACGCCGCCGGACAGATTGCCGGTGCAGGTGATGACGCCGTTGACCGTGTCAGTGCACGCCGCCTGCGCTTTGCGCACTGGCATCTGGCTCAGCGCCGCACTCGCAAGTGCCGCGACGATAGCTGCGCGCAGGATCTGACTGCGTCCTTGAACGTTCGTGGTCATCGAATCGCTCCCCGCTGACTCAATAGAGATAGGCCGCGCCCGCGGCGGCGGCCGTGTCGTCGTTCGGATCGTTGTTCGTGCTGGCTTCGCCGGTCGCGCCGACGACGAGGGTCGCCGCATCGGAGCTCACCGCTATGGCCGTGCCGAAGCCGTCGTTCGCGTCAGTGTTCGACGCCTTCACATACGACTGCTGCGTCCAGGTGCCACCGCTGAGCCGATAGAGATATGCAGCGCCGCTCCCCAGCGCGTCTTCGAGTGTCTCGTTGCCTTCGATGCCGGTGGCGCTGCTGTCTTCGGACGGCGAGCCGATGGCAACGGCATCGCCGGCGGACGTCAGCGCGACCGAGGCGCCGAAGCGGTCTTCGTATTCGTTGTTCGAGCCTTTGATATACGTGTGCGCGGACCACACACCCGCGGTGCGCACGAAGATGTAGACCGCACCGGACTCGCAGCCGACTGTAGGGCGCAACACCGTGGCTGCGCACAAACCCTGGAACGTCGTCGGCAGCGGATTCGGCGCGCCGGCCGGCGGCGGAACATTCGGATCCGGGGGCGGCACGCTGGGCGGCAAAGGGATCGGAAACGGCTGTGCTCCCGTGTCCGTGCCATCTTCATCGGGCGCGCCGACTGCGAGCGTGTTGCCGTCCGAGCTCATCGAGACTGCGGCGCCGAAGTGATCGATGGGCTCGGCGTTCGGCGCTTTGATGTACGCCGTCTGCAGCCACGCGATACCGTTGTTGTCGAAGATGTAGACGGCGCCCGCACCGGGAGCGCCATTGTTGGCCGCATCGCCGTTGATGGTCGTGCTCGCGCTCGCCTCGCCGATCGCGCCGACGGCCAGCATGTTGCCGGCGGCGTTCAATGCGAGCGCGCCGCCGAACAGATCGGCTTCCTGCGTGTTGCTCGGCTTGATGTATGCCTGCTGCGTCCAGGTCGCGCCGTTGCGCGCGAATACATACGCAGCGCCCGAGTCGAGGGCGGAATTGTTGGTCGAGCCGCTGCCGTCGCTGTCTTCGCCGATCGCGCCGATGGCGAGAATCGAGCCGTTGCTGCTGATTGCGAGTGCTGTGCCGAATCGATCGTTATCTTGCGTATTCCCGGAAATCAGTGCTCCGCCTTGCTGCGCCCAGTTCGCGCCATTGCGCACGAACACGTAGACCGCGCCAGCGTTCGTGGCTCTGTTCGGCGCGCCGATGGCAATCGTCGAACCGTCGTTGCTGATCACCGCGGTCTTGCCGAAAGCATTGCCTGCAGCTGCGCCCGACGCTTTGAGATAAGCCTGCTGCGACCACTCGCCGGCGACGCGCGCGAACACATAGGCGGCGCCAGAGCCGGCGGCGGTGGTGTCATCGCTCGGCACGCCGACGACGACGGTGCTGCCGTCGCCGCTCACGCCGACGCTCGTGCCGAATGCGTCGTTGGCATTCGGGCTGGTCGCTTTCAAGTAACCAATTGCCGGCAGCATCGCGCTGGCGACGCTCAGCGCGATGGACCCGCTGCATGCCGTGTCGTTGCACGCCTCGACTCGGAACAACGCCGCCGGCCACTTGAACGTGTGCACGGAGACGTCGACCGACGCACTGGTCTCGGGCGCGAGCACGTCGGCGCCGACCTGCGTGAAGCCCGAGATGCCGTCCGGATTGAGGAAGACCTTGTAGTTGATTGCAGTCGACACCGCGCTCCAGCTGAGGTCGAGACGCTTGGTGTGCGGCGTCAGCGTGAGGACCGGCGGCGCCGGCGGATCGTTGTCACGGATCGATGCAACCGCGGCGATCGGAGCACCCAGCGTGGCACCGCCCGTCGGCGCCGACAGCGTTACGGCAAACGATTCGGCGGGCTCGGCGACGTTGTCGTTGACGATCGGGATGGCGACGATGCGGCTCGCCGCATCGCCGGGGCCGAACGTGACGACCGAGCTCGTACCGGCGTAGTCCTGACCGGCAACCGCGGTGCCCGGCGTGAGCGTCAGCGTGGCGCCGACAGTGCCGCTCGTGCCGCCGATCCGCGTGACTGTGACGATCAGATTCCCGCCCGCTTCGCCGACGTCATAGGCCGCCGAGCTCAGCTGCAGGATGCCGGGCTGACCGTTCGCCGGCGGCGGCGCCGGCTGGTCGTTGGCGGGAATCGTGATCGTCGCAGTCGTGACGGTGCCGAGAGTTGCACCGCTCGCATTCGACAGCGCGACTTCGAACGACTCGTCGGGCTCGGGCAGTGCGTCGTTGATGATCGGGATCGTCGCCGTCTTGGGCGCAACGTCGCCGTCGGCGAACGTCACCGTCGTAGTGGTCGCGTCGTAGTCCTGCGTAGCAAGCGCCGAGCCGTCGCGCGTCGATACGGTCACGCTCGCGGTTCCGGAACTGCCGCCGGTACGCATCACGTTGATGGCGATCGAGCCTCCGCCCTCGCCCACGCTGTAGGTGGCGCTCGACAGCTCCACCGTGCCCGGCGGGTCGTCGTCGATGATCGTGACGGTGATCGGCGTCGCGAACGGATTCGCGGCCGAGGTCATGTTGATCTTGAAGGTTTCGGCGCCTTCCGGAACGCCGTCGTTCACCAGCGGAATGCTGACGATCTTGTCGGCAGCATCGCCATCGGCGAACTGCACGGTGGTGGACGTGGCCACGAAATCCTGGCCGGCCGTCGCCGTGCCCGCATCAGTGGCGACTGCTACCGAGACTGCTCCGGTACTGCCGCCCGTGCGCATGACGACGATGTCGACCGAGCCTGCCCCTTCGGAGACCGAAGCCGGCGTGGCTTTCAGTTGCACGGTGCCCAGCGCCCCTCCGGGAGGCGGGGTCGGGGTCTCGGCGATATCGGCTCCGCCCCCGCCGCCGCAACCAGCGAGCAGCAGCAGGACCAGCGTTGCCGCAGTCAATCTCGCGTCCATAGTTATGTCCGTTCGTTCTTGTACCCGCGAGCCGCATTGCAGCGCCGGCAGGCTGTCCGCGTAAATGCAGCTGTGTCCCTAAGACTGGTCCTAGGCCGTTTGGCGGTGCGTGGCAGGCCGGGCTGGGACTTGCCGGGCCCGTGCGGTTGACAGATAGTTTGTTCATGAAGCTGCTGGTGGTGGACGATCATCCCGTGTTCCGCGATGGCCTCGCGGCGCTGTTGCGCCAGGCCGCGGACAACACGGTCATCCTGCAGGCGCCCGAGTGCGCGACTGCATTGAAGGTCGCCGCCGAGCATGCAGATCTCGACGCGGTGTTCGTGGATCTGATGATGCCGGGCATGAGCGGCGATCTGGCTGTGCGCGAGTTCGGCAAGCGGCGGCCCGAGTTACCGGTGATCGTGCTGTCGAGCTCGGAGAATCCGAGCGACGTGCGACGCGCGTTGAAGGCCGGCGCTCTCGGCTACATTCCGAAGAGCGCGAGCCCGCAGACGTTACTGAGCGCTTTGCAGCTCGTACTCAGCGGCAACATCTATATTCCGCCGCTGCTCGCTCACACCACGCAGCCGCAGCCGGATTACAGCAGTCCGCAGCAGCCGCCGCTGGCGATCAGCCAGCTCACCGATCGTCAGATCGATGTGCTTCGCCACCTGTGCACGGGGCTGTCGAACAAGGAAATCAGCGCGCGGCTGGGCATTGCCGAGAAGACGGTCAAGGCTCACGTCGCGGCGATCTTCAAGACGCTCAACGTCGTCAATCGCACGCAGGCGGCACACGCCGTGCGTGCAGCCAACCTGGTCTAGTCCATGGCCTTGGCTTGAGCCGGAGAACTCTCGCCAAGACGCCGAGGCGCCAAGACGCGCCAAGAAGAACCAGAGATTCAACTTCCAGATTTTGATTTCTCGCAGTTCGCTATTCGACTTCTCCTCCTTGGCGTCTTGGCGAGAGAAATCTCTTTGAGCCGGCGGGCAGGTTCGCCGTACACTGCGGCGGGCCACGTATATAAGACCGCGCTCAGCCGATGATCGTCCCCGACCGCGTCCGGGCGGCGCAGATCCGCTCGATCTACCGCAACACGCCGCCAGGGCTGCTGGCAACGTCTTTTGCGCTCGGCGGCTTCACTGTGGTTCTCGCTTACATCGACGCGGTGTCGATGTCGGGCGCAATGGTTCTCTTGGCGGTCATCGCTGCACAAACGATCGCTCGGTTGCTGCTGGCCCGGACGCACCAGCGCAGCGCCGAGGTGGACCGGCACTGGCGCGACTGGGCGCGGCGCTTCACTGCCGGCGCAATCGTCGGCGGACTGACGATCGGCGTCGGCGTTGCCTGGATCATGTCGACCGGCCGCGTCGACCTGCAGGCGATCTCGCTGCTGATGGTGTGCGCGTTCACGAGCGGCGCCGTGGTCGCTTTCGGCGCGTACCTGCCGGCCTTCATCGCGTTCTTCGTGGCCGCATCGATCGGACCGATGGCATGGCTCATCGTCCATGGCGGCGTGCTCTACACCTCGCTCGCGGTGATGTACGTGATCTGGTTCGGCGCGGTCATCGAGCTCGCGCGCCGCACGTCGGCGTCGTTCACCGAGTCGGTGATGCTGCGCTTCGAGAACCTCGATCTGGTCGACAACCTGCAGCGCGAAAAGGTTGCTGCCGAGCAGGCGAACGCCGCGAAGTCGCGTTTCCTCGCGGCTGCGAGTCACGACCTGCGGCAACCCGTGCACGCGCTGAGCTTGTTCGTCGCGGCGATGCGCCCGCGCGTGATGGACGAAGAAGCGCGCGAGCTGCTCGATCACATCGACGATTCGGTGCGCGCGATGAGCGGTTTGTTCGGCGGCCTGCTCGACATCTCGCGACTCGACGCAGGCGTCGTCGAAGTGAACCGCGGGCCGGTCGCCATTCAGCCCTTGCTCGAGCGTGTGTGCCGTGACTTCGAAGTGCTCGCGGAAGCGAAAGGCTTGAGGCTCGACCTGCACGAGTGCTCACTATCGGTGATGAGCGATGCGCTGCTGCTCGAGCGCATCGTGCGCAACGTCATCGCGAATGCGGTCACGTACACGGACCGCGGCCGTGTCGTGGTCGGCTGTCGGCGCGGGCGCGGGCAACTGCATATCCAGGTGTGGGATACGGGTCGCGGCATTCCGCGTCACGAGCAGGAGCACGTGTTCCAGGAGTTCTATCAGCTCGGCAATCCGGAGCGCGATCGTACCAAGGGCGTCGGACTCGGGTTGGCGATCGTGCGCCGTCTCACGCAACTGCTCGGCCACTCGTTGATCGTGCGTTCCGAGATCGGGCATGGCAGCGTGTTCGAGATCAGCGCGCCGTATGCGGACGCTGCCGCCATCGCGCTGACGCAGACCGGCGAATTCCCCTCGCCGTTCCTCGCGCACGGCGTCGGCTTGATTCTGGTGATCGATGACGAAATGGCGATTCAGATCGCGATGAAGAGCCTGCTGGAAAGCTGGGGTTACGAGGCGATCACTGCCGGCTCGTGCGAGGAGATGCTGGAGCGCATCGCGACGCATCGCACCGCGCCGCGGCTGATCATCAGCGACTACCGGTTGCGCGACAACGCCAGCGGCATCGACGCGATCGAGCGCCTGCGCTCCGAGTACAACGACGAGATTCCAGGGATGCTGATCACCGGCGATACCGCGGCGGATCGCTTGAAAGAAGCGCAGGAAAGCGGTTTCCTGCTGCTGCACAAGCCCGTGCCGAATCATCGACTGCGTGCATCGATTGCACATCTGATCGAGTCGGCCGACAAGGCCGTCGCTTGACCGCGACAGGCGACGCGACTGCGAAGTACACAGTGGTTCTTTTGCCGATGTTGCGGCAGCAGGCGTGCCGTTAGGATGCCGGCCACTGGGGCAGGTTTTCCGAAGATCGACGATGACGAAGGTAAGAGTTCTCTCTTGCGCCGTAGTGCTGGGCGCCGCGCTCGCTTGCGCGCTCGCCCTCGCGACCGCGGGCGGTGCCAATCCGCGCTCGGATGCGCTCGCGAGCTACATCGCGCGTCCTGACAAGAGCCTCGAATGGCACCAGGTCGATTCCGGCAAGGTCGGCACGGCCGAGTACGTCGAGTACCAGTTGACTTCGCAAACGTGGCGCGGCATCGCGTGGAAGCATCAACTGTTCGTGCTGAAGCCCGCGAACATGGCACGCGACGAGCGCCATGCGTTGCTGTTCGTGCATGGCGGACGCTGGAAGCCGGAATACGAGGACGAGCGCGGCAGGACTCAGCTACCGAGCGAAGCGCTGCTGTTCGCCCGACTCGCCGAATCGATCGGCGCGCCGGTCGGCGTGCTGCGCCAGGTTCCGTTCGCACCGATGTTCGATCGCACCGAAGATGCGCTGATCGCCTACACGTTCGATCAGTATCTGAAGACCGGCGAGAAAGATTGGCCGCTGCTGCTGCCCATGGTGAAGAGCACCGTGCGCGGCATGGACGCGATGCAGAGCATCGTGCGCGAGAAGTGGGGTGCACCCATCGAGTCGTTCACCGTTTCGGGTGCGTCGAAACGCGGCTGGACCGCGTGGCTGACTGCGGCAGTCGACAAGCGCGTGATGGCAGTCGCGCCGATGGTCATCGACGTACTGAACATGGGGGCGCAGATGGATCATCAGCGCGAGACATGGGGCGAGGTATCGGAAGAGATTCGCGACTACGCGGCGCTGGACCTGCCGACGCGGTTGAAGACCGAGCGCGGACAGGAGTTGCTGTCGATGGTGGATCCGTTCAGCTACCGACAGCAACTGACGCGGCCGAAGATGATCCTGCTGAGCACGAACGATCGCTATTGGCCGCTCGATGCGTTGCAGCTCTACTGGTCGGAGCTGCCCGCGCCGAAGCACGTGCTGTATGTGCCGAACCAAGGGCACGGGTTGCGGGATGCGGAACGCGTGATCGGCAGCGTGAGCGCTGTGCATCGCTACGCCGCGGCGGGAAAGCCCATGCCGGAGACGACGTGGTCGTTCGCCTCGACGCCGGGTGAGCTGAAGGTTCAGGTCAAGGCAGATCGAGAGGCAAGGAAGGTGTTGGTGTGGAGCGCGCAGGCGCCGACGAAGGATTTCCGCGACGCGAAGTGGACGGCGCGCCAGTGTGCGAAAGGCAGCGATGGATATGCGTGCTCGGCCGCGAGGGCTGCTGAGGGATACACGGCGATGTTTGCAGAGACGTCGTTTCAGGATGATGGGGCGTTGCCGTTCTCGACCACGACAACTATCTGCATTGCAGAGGCCAGGGGCGACGCGGCGTGCTGAGCGAGCCAACCTCGCGCAATTTCTGCAAAAAAGTTACGGCTTGCGATTCTTTACAGAGCGAGGGGCAGTTGCGCCTCGCTCAGGAGTAGCATGTTGCGCCGGCGGACGCCCACACGCCGCCCAAAACTCCAGAAACGCTGCGAGGCAACCATGTGCGATAACGACTCGATCGACGACATGCTCGAATTCCAGCGCCGTGCCGAGCTCTCGCGCCGGCAGTTCGGTGCAATGACCGTGGGCACCAGTTTGATGTTCATGCTGCCGAAGCTGGCGAATGCAGCGGATGTGAAAGAGTCGGAAGTTGAGATCAAGACGCCGGACGGGACGTGCGATGCGTATTTCGTGCATCCGGCAGACGGCAAACATCCGGGCGTGCTGATCTGGCCGGACATCTTCGGACTGCGTCCCGCGTTCCGGAAGATGGGCAAGCGGCTGGCGGAATCCGGTTACTCGGTGCTGGTCGTCAATCCGTTCTATCGGACGAAGAAGGCACCGGTCGCTGCTGAAGGTGCGAGCTTTCAGGATCCGACTGTACGTGCCGCGCTCATGCAACTCGCTGGCACACTGAACAAGGACACTGCGGACACGGACGCGAAAACGTTCATCGCCTGGCTCGACAAGCAATCGTCCGTCGACAAGAAGAAGAAAATGGGAACGATGGGCTACTGCATGGGCGGACCGCTCACGATGCGCACTGCTGCTGCGATTCCGAATCGGGTCGGTGCCGGTGCGTCGTTCCATGGCGGCGGACTGGTCACTGATAAACCCGACAGTCCGCATCTGCTGGTGCCGAAGATGAAGGCGTCATACCTGTTCGCGATTGCGGCGAACGATGACGAGAAGCAGCCCGACGCGAAGAATGTGCTGCGCGAAACTTTCGCCAAGGCGAATCTGCCGGCGGAGATCGAAGTGTACGAAGGCACGCTGCACGGCTGGTGCCCACCTGACTCCCAGGTATACAACGAAGCGCAGGCAGAGAAAGCCTGGAGCAGATTGCTGGCGCTGTTCGGCAAGGCGCTGGCCTAGGACAGAACCCGCAGGGTCAGAAGCTGAAGTCGAGCTGCAGACCCATCGTCCGAGGACGCACGCGCGTCGACCACGCGGGAACGCCGAGCGGGCTGCGGATCGCCGAGCCGTTTTCGTCGCCGACATTGTCGACGAACAGGCTCGCGGTCCAGCGGCTCGGCGCACGCACTGCGAAACTTGCGTGCCCGATGAGGATGGTGTCGCCGACCGTGCTGTAGCGACCCTCGAGCAGCGTTACGAATTTCTGCTCGGAAGTGTAACTGGCGGATCCCGAGAGCAGGCCCTCGAAGCCGCTGTCGCCGAGCGGAAAGCGATAGCTCGCCGATGCGTTGGCAGTCCACTCCGGCGAGCTGTTGAGCCGCTCGCCGCTGGCAAACAGCAGCTCGCCCCCCGAGAACACGTCGGAATCGAAGGTCAGGTCGTTCCAACTTATGTTGGCGGCGAGCTCGAGACCGACGGCAGGCCTGACGGCGATGCCGAAGTCGAGACCCATGCCACTGGCTGAGCCGCCGTTCATGTTGGCTGCGCGCGGCACACCTTCCACGACGACCGCGAGTGACTGTTGCACGTCGTTCCAGTTGATGTAATAGAGCGCCGCCTCGTAGCTCACGCTCCCCTGCATGGCGTTCCCCTTCACTCCGATTTCGTAATTCCGCAGCGTATCGGGCTTCACCGGAGGGAAGTTCAACAGTCTGCGCGCCAACAGGAACTGATCGAAGCCGCTGCGAAATCCCTCGCCATACGAAGCGTACAGCGTGTTTTGCCGTGTGGCGTGCCAGGTCAGGATCAGACGCGGCGTGGTCGCCTGGAACTGCGGATTGACGCGCTGGGCGGGCACCGCTGCCGGCACACCCTCCTGGCTTCGCAGCTCGTCCTCGAAATAGCGCAGGCCTGCCGTCAACTCGAACTTGCCAGGGGCGAGCGCGCGTGTCACTTCGCCGAACACGGCGCTCGAGTGCGAACGATCGAGCCACTCGTACGGATTGATCTGCGCCCCGCCCGGCACGGCGGCAAAATACTGGAACGTGCGATCGTCGACCTCCCGATAGGCACCGCCGATCGACCACCGCCACGGACCCTCCGGATGCGAGCTGGCAGTCAGCTCCTCGGTGAACACATCCGATTCGAGCTCGGAAAACACCAGCGCCCCTGGAAAATCCGAATAGCCGCCGGTCCCATAGTCCAGCCGGCTGATCGCGTTGGTCACGGAGAACGCGTCGAAATCGTAGCCGACGGTACAGCGATACGCGTCAAAGTCGGTGTCGATTGCTTCACTCGCGCTGAACGGATTGCGACGATCGTCGTCGCCGCGCGAAGGGCCGCCGTAATCACCCCGCGAAAGCCAGGCGGAGAGGCCGAGCGAGAGCCGATCGTCGGGCTGTGCGTTCAGCTTCATGCGCAGAGTGCGGATGCGCGCGTCGTTGAAGTCCTTCTGGTCAGGCTTGTCGATCCAGCCGTCGAAATCCTGGAAGCCCACGACCGCGCGCGCCGCCAGTTTCCCTTCGACCAGCGGAATGTTGAGGGCGACGTCGCCGCGGTAGTTCTGGCCACCGTCCTCGGTCGAAGAGATTGCCGTGCGGGCCTTGAACTCGAGTTCCTCCAGATCCGCGTTCTTCGTAAGAACCCGCATCACGCCATTCAGCGCGCTGGCACCGTAGAGCGTTCCCTGCGGACCGCGCAGCACCTCGACCCGGTCGAGGTCGTAGGTACTCGAATCTGGCGCGATGGCCGATTTCACGAAGCCGAAAGGGATCGAATCAAGATAGTAGGCAATCGGACTGGAACCGCTGAACAGCGCAGCGGCCGCCGTTACGCCGCGAACAGTGAGCTGCGTCCCGCTACCCTGCACTGCCGCCGTGCCGCTGACGCCGGGGACCTGCGTAAGCACCTCTATGACGCCCTCCGCGGTCGACTTGTCCAGCGTCGGCCCGCCGACGACGGAAAGCGAGATCGGGACGTCCTGGAGGCGCTCCTCGCGCCGCTGTGCGGTAACGATGATTTCTTCGGGCGGGTAACGCGACCTGGCATCATGTTCCTCTGCGGGGCGCGAGGGTCTGCTGATGGCCACCGTCTGCTCGCGCGGAGCCGCTGGCGGCTTCTCGCGTACCACTACACTGCGCTCGCCGAGCGGCGCCCACGTCATCGGACTATCTTTGAGCAGCTTTTCGAGGGCGGCGCGCGCGCTGAACTTTCCCTGCACCCTGGGCGCAGGCAGCCGCTTTGCCAGTTCCCAATCCCGCACGAAGAGCTGAAGGCCGCTCTGCTTGGCCCACTGATCAAGGGCCTCCGCCAGGCTCCGCGACTCGATTATGAAAGAGCGTAAGTCTTCGCCAGCTATCGTGTTCGCCAGGGCGGGGATCGCATTCCAGGCGATCATCGCGGCAGCCACGGTGGCGAGGAAAGTCTTCATGCCTTCCCCCCGTATAGCGAGAATGACCGCCCGATTGGGTTCGTTCAGCCCCGCAAGCGCCCCTTATATATGTATGGGAGGGACTCAGGTAGGGCCTTCCTGCACTGCAGAGATTGCAGCTTTCAGGGTGCTGCCGAGAGCTCGGGTACGAAGCGCAGATCCTGGTAGTCGTAACTGAAATCCGCCAACGGCGAAATCGCCTGCATCGACACGCGCTCGATCGACCCAGCAGGATTCAGCGCAAACGTCACGTACGCATCCTCGATGTTGCGATCGGTCCAGCGCGTACGAAATGTGTCGTAGCGCACGTGCTCGAGCTTCCCCGTCATCGAAGGTGTGTAGTCGAAGCGGATGTTCATTCCATCAGCAGCAAGCTCGATCGTCATCGTGCCATACCAGGCATCGCGATAACGTCCGGCGTATTTCTCCATCGGCAGCGACGGTCCTTTGCTGCCCTGCTCCACCTTGCCCTCCTTGCTTGCCGCCAGTTGCTCCTGCGCTTTCCCCAATCGCTCCTTGAACGTTTCGTTCAGCGCAGTAATCCAATCCGGACTCTTCAATCCCAAATAGTGATCGAGCAAGCGGAACTGCATCGACGACAACGCACCCGGCTCTTCCGCATTCGTGAACAGCGCGAACGCGACGTGCTTCTCAGGCACGATCGTAAACAGCGTGACCATGCCCGGCACGCCGCCCGCATGGGACACGATCATCTGCCCGCGATACTCGCTGACGTTCCAGCCTAGCGCGTACGCGCGAAAGTGTGCGCGCGCCAGTTCGAGCCGCGGGATCGGAGGCGACGCGGGCAACAACGTCTGCGGAGTCCACATTTCGCGCGCCTGAGCTTCGCTGAACAGTCTCGTCTTGCTCTTCGCGTCCTGACCGCTGTTGAGTTGCAGCTCCAGCCAACGCGCGATCTCGGCGCCATTCGAGTTCAGCGCACCAGCCGCCGCCGCAACGTCAACTGTCGTGACTTCGGAGAGCGCACTCATCGGCCCGAGTCCACGCACGTCCGTCGAGACTCGCGCATGCGGCCACGCTCGATTCGCGCCCGCCGGCAGCGCCGATGTCGCCGTGGTCTCAGCCATCTGCAGCGGCACGAGGATGCGCTTGCGCACGACATCCTCCCAGCTCGACTTCTCGATCGTCGCGATCACCTCGCCCGCGACGATGTACAGCAGGTTGTCGTAGGCGAAGCCGCTGCGAAAGCTGGTCACCGGCTTGATGAAGCGCAGCTTGTGAATGATCTCGGCGCGAGTGAAGCTCGTCGGGGGAAAGAACAACAAGTCACCCGCGCCGGGACCTAAACCGCTGCGATGCGTAACGATGTCGCGTACGGTCATCTCGCTCGAGACGTACGGGTCGTACATCTTGAAGCCGGGCAGGACGTCGGCGACCTTCGTGTCCCACGTCAGCTTGCCTTCGTCCACCAGCATGGCGAGCAACGCCGTCGTGAAGGCCTTGGTCGTCGAGCCGATCGCGAACAGCGTGTGCTCATCCACTTTCGCGGGCTCGCCCAGCTTGCGGACGCCGTAGCTGCGGATCTCACTCGGCCGCCCCTGCTCGACGATCGCAACCGTCATGCCCGGCACGTTAAACGTTTGGAGTGTGCGCTGCGCGTAGCGATCCAGATCGGCAGGCGGCGCGGCGACGCACGCGCCTGCAAGGAACAGCGCACAGATCGACGCTATTCTCAGCACGCTGAGTTGTTTCACGACATCACCCTCGCAGGCAGTTGTCGAGCAGGCTTGCGAACGCATCTCCGCCCCGCACCGGATCCGCGACCGGCAACCCGAGCCGTTGCGCCTCGCTCGCGATCACGCGGTGCGCTTCTGCTTCGGAAAGGTGCGAAGTGTTGAGACTGACTCCGCCGCAGCGGATCGCGGGATTCGTGCGCCGGCCGAGCGCGATATTCAATTCGATCGTGTACTCGATACTCGGGATCGGCAGGTCCGGATGTCCAACGATGTAGTCCCGTCCGGGCTCGTGACACACCACGATCACGTCCGGCTGACTCCCATGTAACAAGCCCAGCGACACGCCCGCATAAGAAGGATGTGACAGCGAACCCTGTCCTTCGATCACATCCCAGTGATCCGCAGCAGCGTCCGGACTCAGCATCTCGGCTGCGCCGGCCCCGAAGTCCGACACCACGGCATCCATCGGCATGCCGGCGCCCGCGATCATGATTCCGGTCTGACCGGTCGCGCGAAATTCCGCATCGACGCCGCGAGCCTTCATCGCGCGCGCAATCGTGAGCGCGGTGTACTTTTTCCCGAGCGCACAGTCCGTGCCCACTGTGAGCAACCGTTTCCCCGTGCGCTTGCGGCCGCTCGCGATCGGGATGTTGCTCGGCGGCGTTCTCACATCGATCAACCGCCGTCGATGTCGATCGGCCGCTGCCTTCAACGCCGGTGTGTCTGCGAGTCGCGCATGCATGCCGCTCACGACGTCGAGTCCTGCCTCCAGCGCTCCGAGCAGATGCGGCAACCAACTGTCGACGATCTTGCCGCCGACGTTCGCAACGCCGATCACCATCGCGCGTGCGCCGGACGCGCGGGCCTGCGCAGGACTCAATCTCGGCAGCCCGAGCGTCACCGTACTGTCCGAGCAAGACCACTCGCCGACGCAGCGCTCGCGCGCCCAGTCGCGCAGACCGAATGCCGTCTTGGCATACGTCGGCTCGGTCACATCGCCGAGGAACAACAGGTACGGCTGCGGCAACTGCACGCTCGGACTCCCCGTCAGATCCAGGTGGCGCCAAGCAGGCGCCGGAAATTGCCGCCGAGGATCGCGCCGATGTTCTCGTCGGAATAGCCGCGACGCAGCAGCGCTTCGGTCAGATCGAAGGTCTTGCGCGGATGATCGAAGCCTTCGATGTCGATCTTGTCGCGGAAGCCGTAGCTCGCCTTGTACGACTCCTTGAGCTGCTTGTACTGATCCGGCGGCATGTCGTCGTAGCCGTTCAGGTCGGAATCCGAGCCGATGCCGACGTGCTCGATGCCGACCAGCTTCACCACGTGATCGATGTGATCGACGATGTCTTCGATCGTGGTCGGCTCCTTGTCCTTCACGAACATGCGCACGCCGGTGATGCCCATCACGCCGCCCTTCGCCGCGAGCTTGCGGATCGCCTCGTCGGTCTTGAGCCGCGGATGATTGTTGAGCGCGCGGCAGTTCGAATGCGTGATCGCGATCGGCTTCGGCGACAGCTCGATGGCATCCAGCGTCGTGCGGTCGCCGCAATGCGAAACGTCGACCAGCATGCCCACCTCGTTCATCGCCTTGATGATCGCCTCGCCGAAATCGCTGACACCGCCGTCGACGCGGTCGGTGCTGCCGGAGCCGAGCAGGTTCTGGCTGTTATAAGTGAGCTGCGCGCAGCGCTGCCCCAGCTGGTAGAACCTCTTGACGTCGGCGGGCTCGCGGAAGTGCTCGGCATTCTGCACGCCCATGATGACGGCAATCTTGCGGTCCTTCTTGGCGAGGTCGAGATCCGCCGCCGTGCCGACCAGCGAGAACACGTGCGAGTTGCGGCCCGCGTAACCCTGCCAGGCCGCGATGAACTGCAGCGTCTCCTCGACAGCGCTCGGCCCACCGGTGCCGATCGAGTTGTGAAAAGCGGTGATGCCGCTGGCGCGAAAGTCGGCGGCAGTCTGCTCGCTGATCGCCCCCGCGTACGCTTCGGGTTTGAAGTCGATCTTCAACGGCGCCAGCATGTCGATCACGAGCGTGCGCTCGACGATCTTCATGGCACGGGCCGAGTAGCGCGGCGCATTCGCGCCGAACGCGCGATAACGGCCGATGTTCAGCATCGGCAGACCGAAGGTCGCGACGCCAGTCGCGACTGCAGCCTGCAACATGCGCCGACGGGTCAACGCTTGCGGAGTTTTCTGCATGGAGGGCTCTCTTGGAGTTGTCGCGGACAGTGTAAAGGAGCCGCCCCGGGCCGCTCGCCAGCGATGACGAGCGGCCAGGACAGCGGTTGGGCGGTACTGAATCGCACTGTTCAGAACTGCGTGATGAAGTTGAGCCCGATCGTCCGCGGCTGGACCAGGCTCACCCAGGCCGGCCCGCCGAGCGCAGAAAAGCCTGTCGTCGCCGACAGCTGGCCGCGCTCGTCGAAGGCATTTTTCAAGTAGAGCTGCAGACGCGCCGCGCCGAGCTGAATTCCCGTGCGGAAATCCACCGTCGTGTACTCGGGCAGCTCATACTGCGGAACGCCCGCACTCGCGTCGTAACTGGAGACACGATCGGTCACGTGCCGTACGGTCGTGCCGAGGAAGGCCTCGCGCCCGCCGAGCTCGAAGCTGTAGTCAGCCGCAAGCGAGCCCGTGAAGTCCGGTGTGTCGGGGAGCCGATCGCCTTCCAGCCCGCCCAGGTCGGGCGCGTCCTCGCTCAGCTCAGCGTCGATGTAAGCGAACGCGCCGACCAACGCCAGCTGCGGGACGGGCACCCATGTCAGCGTCAGCTCGGCACCTTTGCTCTCGGCGGCAGCCGCGTTGGCGACGACGCCGAGACCGTTGCGCACGGCGTTGATCTGCAGGTCATCCCACTTGATGAAGTAGACCGCGGCGTCCACGCCAAAGCTGCCATCGGACGTAGTCGTCTTGATGCCGGCTTCATAGCTGCGCAGCTCATCGGCGCCGAACGTCGGACTCGCCAGCGGCTGACCGTTCAGATCGTTGACCACGATGTTCGGGCCGCCGGGCCGATAGCCGGTCGCATAGCGCACGTACGACATCAGGTTGTCGCTCGCGCGATAGCGAATCGTCGCGAGATACGTGAGGATGCTGTCGCTGTCGTCGCGCTCCGGGACTGAGAACACCAGCGCTCCCGAGCCGATCTGCTCGAACGTCTGCGAGTTGTGCGCGTAGCGCAGCCCGCCGGTGAAGTCGAGCTTGTCCGTGGCGTGCCAGGTCAACGTGCCGAACCCTGCGTACTCCTCGAAGGTGCTCGGCAGCTCCACGGTCAGCAGGTTCACGGGAAATACTGCGCCGTCCGGCGTGGACGCGTTGAGTTTCTGGAACTGATCGCTGTCCTCGTCGGTGTAGAACGCACCGATCGTCCAGTCCAGGCGCGGGCCCGTGGCTGCGAGCCGCAGCTCCTGCGTGAACTTGTCCGTCTCGTTCTTCTTGAACACGTCGACGGAACCGAGAACGATCCCCCCTGCCCCGAGTGCCGGCACGAAGAACGCCGAGACGTCGGTGGTCGCGTTGCTGCGCACGGTCTGATAGCTGGTGATGGAAGTGAGCGTAGCGCCTTCGAACTCGTAATCGAGCGTGCCGCTGGCCAGGCGAAATTGCTGGTCGAACGGCTCGGCGCGCAAGCGACGCTGGTCGAGATCGCCGTCGATCGGCTCGCCGGTCGCCAGGCCGAAATCCGCGGCAGCAGTGCCGTCACGAGTGATGTCTTGAGCGAACGCGGCGACGCGCAGCGTCAGCTTGTCGGCGGGCTTGAAGAGCAGATCGGCGCGTCCGCCGTAAACCTCGGCTTCGTTGACGTCGTCGTGACCGTTCGTGAGATTGTCGATGAAGCCGCCGTCATGCGTGTAAAAGCCGCTGACGCGAAGCGCGGCTTTGTCGTCCGCGAGCGGAGCGTTCACTGCTGCTGCGGCGTCGTAACCAACGCCACCGCCAGACGTGCTGACAACCCCCGCGCGCGCAGTCGCGGCGAACGCAGTCGTATCCGGCACGACGCTCACGTACTTGAGCAAGCCGCCCATCGTACTGGCGCCATAGAGCGTGCCTTGCGGCCCACGCAGGACCTCGATGCGCGATACGTCGAACAGCCCCACGTCGAGCGCAAGCTGCGCGCCCGAGGCGAACGGCGTGCTCGATCCGTAGGGCACCTCGTCGACGTAGATGCCGACGGTCGGCGAGATGTTGTTACCGGTCGTGATGCCTCGCAGATTCACCTGCGTCGAGCCCACGCCGCTGGTCGTGAAGGTCAGGCTGGGAACGCTGTTCGCGAAGTCGCGGAATTGCGTGGCGCCGAGCGCTTCGAGATTGCGAGCGGAGATCGCTGTCACGGACAGCGGCGTCTCGCTCAGCTTCTGCTCGAACTTCTGCGCCGTAACCACTACTTCCTCGAGCGCCGCTACGTTGGTCGAAGTCTGGGCCGTAGCAGTCGCAGCGGCGCCGAGCCCGAGCAGGCCGGCGGCCGCCGTCAGCGCGCTGCGCCGGGCGGAACGGATCGAATTCGTCATGACGGTTTCCCCCTTTTGTGGTCGTCGTACGCGGAAGACGACCGGGGAGCCCAATCCGGACAAATTTTTCTGATTGTGCCGGTTTTCGCCGGCTGCGGCCAGAGCTAGAAACCGACGTCGACGCTGATTCCGAGCGTGCGCGGCTGCAGGACGTTGGCGTCGATGCCATAGGGGACGTTGTCGAAATCGACGGCGAGACCGCCGCCGAGATAGGCGCGACGATCGGTGACGTTGCGCGCGAACAGTCGGATCATCCAGTTGCCGCGCGCCAGATCCGCGGCCAGATC
>Ga0163163_10000712_pt1 | contig 28219 bp, 21 predicted proteins | sample S65metaG_FD_119766 | JGI IMG/M metagenome (GOLD analysis project Ga0163163, IMG submission 119766) | Switchgrass rhizosphere microbial communities from Kellogg Biological Station, Michigan, USA - S6-5 metaG | ecosystem: Host-associated > Plants > Roots > Rhizosphere > Soil | place: USA...
ATCAGGTTCCATCACCTCATTGGCGGCCGAAGAGCAGGCTGAGCGTAAGATTCTCTATTCAGAAAAAAAATTCAACCCAAACGATACCATCAGGATCGCTGGAATTGGAATGGGAATCATGGGTTTTAGCGACGTAACGACGTCGCTTAAAGTGAAGGGGACTGAACTGGTTGCAGTTTGTGATTTGTACGACGGACGTTTGGCAAGGGCGAAAGAGATTTACGGGCAGCATATTGCAACCACGCGTAATTACCACGAGATTCTGGATCGCAAAGATATTGACGCGGTAATCATTGCCACTTCTGATCACTGGCATGACAAGATTTCAATTGAAGCGATGCGAAAAGGAAAGCATGTTTATTGTGAGAAGCCCATGGTGCACAAAATTTCGGAAGGTCATGGCGTGATCACGGCACAAAAGGAAACTGGTAAAACATTTCAGGTAGGTAGTCAGGGCGTGAGCAGTGTTACATACGCGGAAGCAAAAAGGCTACTTAACGCTGGTGAAATTGGTGAACTGAATCTGATTGAGGCAAGCTTTAATCGTCATAGCGCAATTGGCGCATGGCAATATTCCATTCCGCCCGATGCATCACCAAAGACGGTGGATTGGGACCGCTATCTTGGCGATGCACCCAAACGCCCTTATGATGCGAAACGTTTTTTCCGCTGGCGCAACTACAGGGATTATGGCACGGGCGTGGCAGGAGATTTGTTTATTCATTTGATTTCGGGTATTCATTTTATAACGGGTTCCCTCGGACCAAAAAGAATTTTCGCAACCGGAGCGCTCAGCTATTGGAAAGACGGACGCGATGTACCAGACGTGATGACAGGCGTAATTGAATATCCAAAGACGGATAAGTTGCCCGCATTTCAACTTGCTATCAAGGTGAATTTTGCAAGTGGAGAAGGAGACAAGAGTGTATTGAAATTTATCGGGTCTGAAGGTGTGATGGATCTCAGTGGTGATGGCATAAAACTTACGCAGGATAAATTGCCGAAAGCACCCGGATTTGGCGGATGGGATAGCTTTAATACGTTTCCTGAAGCCACTCAAAAAGAGTTTGAGCAAGCGTACAATCAAAAATGGTCCGCATCAGATAAGGCTACGCCTGAAAACAAAACGATCAACTACGAACCTCCAAAGGGAAGCGACTCCGACTACGATCATCATTTGAATTTTTACGACGGCATCCGCACAGGAAAAAAGATAGTCGAGGATGCCAGTTTCGGTTTGCGTGCCGCAGGTCCTGCATTGGCCTGTAATGAAAGTTATTTTTCAGGCAAAGTGATTAATTGGGATCCGGTTGGGATGAAGGTTGTATAGGTTGATTGGGCCCGAACCCAAACTATCTGCAGCCTGTATCCCTGCCTGCCCGCAGGCAGGCAGCATCCCGTATCCAGAAAAAAAAAGAGCCGCTACCCTGCGACTCTTCAATTTTTTAATATCTCGTAAGCACCGCTTACTTGTATCCTATCATACCCCTGGTCATGTTACAGCCGGAAGTGCTTCTGGAAGATGTGCAAGAGCTCATCACTACACCGGCAGTGATCATGAGTAACAGGATTAAAACCGTCCTTTTCATTTTAGTGGTATTTTAAATTTAAACAATACAAACCTGTGAGGTTTATCAGTATTGGTACTTAGAGAGATTCTATAGGAGGGGATTACAGATCGGACGTCTACCTCAGAGTAACGGAGAAACAACGTGGTGCACAAATTAACAAATTAAATGCCACATATGCAAGCGTCCAAAGCTGCCCGATTAAATTTTTTGCAAATCACCAACATTGAGATATTTTCATCCGCAATACCTATTGAAGATGAATCTCCATTTTATAGCGATTGGCGGGAGCGTAATGCATCAGTTGGCAATTGCGCTTTCCCGTAAGGGTCATACAGTTACAGGTAGCGATGATGAAATATTTGAACCTGCCTCCGGGAATCTGGGTAGAGCAGGAATTCTACCCAAAAACATGGGGTGGTACCCTGAAAAAATTACCCAGAAAATAGATGCAGTTATCCTGGGAATGCACGCTAAAGAAGACAACCCCGAGTTGCAAAAAGCACGTGAGTTAGGCCTTAAGATCTATTCCTTTCCCGAATATATTTACCAGGAAAGCCAGGATAAAAAAAGGGTGGTGATTGGAGGCAGTCATGGCAAGACTACAACCACTGCAATGATCATGCACGCACTTCGCAAATTGGGAAGGGCATTTGACTACATGGTGGGCGCAAAATTGGAAGGTTTCGAACAATCTGTCAATATTACCCATGCGCCGCTGATCATTTGTGAAGGAGATGAATATCCTGCCTCCACCATTGAGAAACGTCCGAAATTTCATTTTCTATTTCCGCATATCGCCATCATTACCGGAATCGCCTGGGATCATATCAACGTGTTTCCCACGTTTGATTTATACCTTGAGCAATTCAGCATTTTCATGGATCGAATAGAACCAGGTGGTGTATTGATTTATAACGGTACCGATGAAACGCTTAGCAAACTGGTAGCATCGCATTCGTTTCAGAAACCTGTAAAGCTGTTGCCATACGGTCTGCCAAATTATGAGATCATTGAGGGCGTGACGAAGGTTGAAATTGAAGGAGAGGCAGGCATGCTTGAAGTATTTGGCCAGCACAATTTGCTGAACCTTCATGCGGCCTGGCTGGTTTGCAAAGAATTGGAAATTGATGCGGCGAGTTTTGTGCATGCAATGGCAGATTTCACCGGTGCTGCAAAAAGATTAGAGCTATTAAAGAAAGGGGAGAGCTCGGTTGTTTATCGTGATTTTGCCCATGCGCCAAGCAAGGTAAAGGCTACAATTGAAGCGGTAAAACAGCAGTTCCCAAACCGAAAGCTGATTGCCATATTGGAGTTACATACCTATAGCAGCCTCAATGAGAAATTCATGGACCAGTACAATGGTGCTATGCAGGAAGCCGATGTTGCAGTTGTGTTTTATTCATTGCACGCATTGGAACTGAAAAGACTGCCGATGTTGTCGGCTGAAAAAGTGCAGGCAGGATTCAACAAAGTGGATTTGCTGGTGCTAACTGATCGCAAAGAGTTGGTACGATGGTTGCGGCAACAAAGTTTTACGGATACAAATTTACTTTTGATGAGTAGTGGGAATTATGATGGTGTGGATTTATCGAATATAGTTGGCAGTTGACAGTTGGCGGTTGACAGAAAAAACCGACCTTTGTTCTGCAAATTCAATAACCTTTAAATACAAACATGCCCTTACTGTTAACCCGCCCCTTAGCGTTTATTGACTTAGAGACAACAGGTGTAAATCTGGCGGTAGATCGAATCGTCGAAATTGCCATCGTAAAGATTTCGAATGATGGTACCCGACAGGTGAAGCGAAAACTGATCAACCCTCTAATTCCCATTCCAAAAACTTCATCCGACATTCATGGCATCACCGATGACATGGTGAAGGATGCGCCAACTTTTAAACAGGTAGCCAACGAATACAAACAATTCCTGGAGAATTGTGATCTCGCGGGTTACAACTCCAATCGTTTCGACCTTCCGATGCTGATGGAGGAATTCCTGAGAGCTGGACTCGAGTTTAACATCTCCGACAAAAAGCTCATCGACGTTCAACGCATTTATCATATGCTGGAGCCCAGGACCCTGAGCGCAGCATTGAAATTTTATTGCGACAAGAATCTTGACAATGCGCACAGTGCCGAAGCCGATGCGGCAGCAACACTCGAAATCCTGCAGGCACAGGTTGAAAAATACAAACAGCTGGGGAGCACGGTGGAATCAATTCTTCAGTTTACCGGCGAAGAAGAAATTGTTGACTTTGCCCGCCGTTTTATCATGGAAAATGGCGTGGAGATCTTCAATTTCGGAAAGCATAAGGGCAGACCCGTATCGGACGTACTCAAGAGCGAGCCACAATACTATGATTGGATGATGAAGGGCGATTTTCCCATGCACACCAAGCAAAAACTGACAGAAATTCTGAATCGTACCTTGTTAAAGAAAGCGTAAAACAGCAGGAGCGGTGAAGCGAATTTTAGCCGCCCTTCGTCTTATACTTAGCTTTGTTGTTTGGTAATTTGAACCATTGGAACCATTGGAAAAGATCGTAATCATACCAACCTACAATGAAAAGGAAAATATTGAAGCCATCCTCGATGCAATATTTTCTTTGGAACAGGGATTCCACGTGCTTGTTGTAGACGACAGCTCTCCAGATGGAACCGGCTCCCTCGTCAGGCGCCTTCAATCCAGATACAGGGGTAAGTTATTTCTCGAAGTCAGGAAGGGCAAGCTTGGACTTGGTACAGCCTATATCCATGGTTTCAAATGGGCAGTCGATAAACAGTACGCCTATATCTTCGAAATGGATGCGGATTTCTCCCATAATCCCCGCGACCTCCAACGACTTTATGATGCCTGCAAAATAGATGGTGCAGATGTTGCAGTCGGTTCCCGTTATGTAAAAGGTGGAAGCACCGAAAACTGGACCTGGGACCGGAATATACTCTCAAAGGGTGGGGCTCTTTATACCCGCCTGATCACCTGGATGCAGGTGAAAGATCCAACTGCCGGGTTCATGTGTTATAAACGGGAAGTGCTTGAAATCATCAACCTTGATGAAATTACTTTTGTAGGATACGCTTTCCAGATAGAGATGAAGTTCGCTGCCTGGAAACTTGGATTCAAGATTAAAGAGGTGCCCATCACCTTTATCGACCGCAAACTGGGCGTCTCCAAAATGAATAAGGGCATTGTAAAAGAAGGGATACTGGGCGTGCTGAATATTCAGTGGCAAAGTATCTTCAAGAACTACCGTAATCGCGTGAAAAATAATTTCGAAACCGTCGGTGCCGAAATACCTGGCGAGATGGTAGGGTAAGTTCTTTTCTACACCACGCTTTTCTTTGTTTTATTTGTGCTTTCTTCTGCTGAATGAGAAAAGCATTCCTCCAGCTTCATGTCGCCATTTTCCTCGCAGGATTTACAGGTCCGCTTGGTCGTCTTATTACTTTAAACGAAGGTTTGCTCGTTTGGTACAGGATGGGTATAACCACCGTTACACTCTTTGGCTGGCTGCTCGTGGCCAGGCAATTTTTCAGAATCAGTTTTAAAGAATGGCTAAAGATCACAGGTGTGGGTACCATTGTAGCCTTACATTGGGTTCTTTTTTACGGGAGTATTAAGTATGCTAATATTTCCATTGCCCTCGTGTGTTTTTCGGCGATCGGATTTTTTACCGCATTTGTTGAACCGTGGATTGAAAGAAGAAGAATTGACTTTCTGGAGGTGCTTTTCGGTTCGATCGCCATCCTTGGCATCTACCTCATTTTTCATTTCGATCCCCAATACAAGGTTGGTATTATACTCGGTATTTTATCCTCGCTCCTGGCTGCCATTTTCCCGGTATTAAATAAACGCCTGCTGAAATTTCACACGCCGCAAATCGTTACTACCTATGAAATGGCCGGTGGTTTTCTCCTGTTGTCACTGGCACTGCCGTTTTATCTGGAGCGATTTCCACCTGATCACCTCCTTCCCGGTTTGCAGGATTGGGCCTGGCTCCTTGTGCTCAGCTGGCTCTGCACTGTCCTGGCATTTAACCTTTCCCTGACGGCGCTCAAAAAAATTTCACCATTCACGGTTAACCTTAGTTATAACCTGGAACCCATTTACGGTATCCTGCTTGCATTTCTGATTTACCAGGAAAACAAATACCTGAGCAGTGGCTTTTACCTGGGGTTCGCCCTGATCCTGCTGACCGTTGTTTTGCAGACCTACCGTTTATCAAAATCACGATTTCGAAAATCCTGAAATATTAATTTGCATTCTAATCAACATCAAAACATGAGAATTACCCTAATTGGCTTTTTATTGATCATGGCGCTGGGGTTACACGCGCAAAAAAAAGTGTTGGATCACACAGTGTACGACAGCTGGCAAAATATCGGGGAAAGAAAAATCAGCAATGATGGCAAGTGGGTCGCTTATTGTGTTGACGTGCAGGAAGGCGATGGGGAGATGGTCGTTCAATCTTCCGATGGTCGTTACTTAAAGACTTTCGCGCGAGGATACAATCTCCAGTTTACCGAAGACAACCAATTCCTGGTTTTTAAGATTAAACCTACATACAAAGACACCAGGCAGGCGAGAATCAAGAAAAAGAAACCGGAAGATTTTCCCAAGGACACATTGGCCTATCTCCAGTTGGGCAGAGACACTGCTACGAAAATAGCCCGCGTTAAGTCATACAAGCTTCCGGAAAAATCGGCAGCATGGCTGGCTTTCCTGATGGAAAAGCCAATTGTGGACAGTTCGAAAACTGCAAAAAAAGATTCGCTGTCTCACAAGCTTGATTCATTGATTAAAACGCAGCCGAGGTTCTCAGGAGAAAAAAAGAAAGATGAGCGGGATGCGGAAGGCGATGCTGCAGACGCGGCAAAGACCGAGGAGGGAACCAACCTGGTCATTCTCGATTTTTCAACGCGCCGTGATACAGCCCTAAAGAATATCACAGAATATTATTGGAGCAAGCCTGGTAACATATTGCTCATGAAAGGTACGCCCGCAAAAAAGGACAGCCTCGGTAAGAATTTTGTGGCCATCTGGCGAAGCCATGAAAACCATTTGGATACAATATCCAGGGGTGGCACTGAATTTAAAAATTTCGCGATCGATGAGAACGGCTATCAGTTGGCGTATGTAGCAGAACGGGACAGCAGTACAAAGGCCTTGCAAAAATTTTACAAATTGTGGTACTGGAGAAACGGTGATGATACTGCGACAATGTTGTTGGATAAAATGTCACAGGGCATGAAGGTGGGTAATACCATTAGTGAAAATGCAAATCTCAGTTTCAGCAAATCAGGCAACCGACTGTTCCTTGGAACAGCGCCCATTCAGCCTCCGAAGGATACCAGCCTGGCGGAGATCGACCTTGTGAAAGTTGATATCTGGAATTACCAGGACGACTATTTACAAACGCAACAGCTCAAACGGGTGGATCAGGATTTGAAACGCAATTATCTTGGCGTTTATCATTTTAAGACAGGTCAGTTTGTACAGTTGGCCGACAAATACCTGCCGCAGGTTTTGCTTTCGCAGGAAGGTGATGGTGATCAATTTTTTGGTGCCAGTGATTTTGGAAAGCGGGTAGAGTCGCAGTGGACGGGCTCAACAAAAAAGGATCTTTTCGCGATTGACCCAATCACAGGAAAGCGTACACTCATTAAATCTGACCTCGACGGGTTTTCTGATTTATCATATACTGGTAAATACGTGATTTGGTTCGATAACAAGTTGCGCAACTATTTCACATGGAGTAGTGGCGATATCAAAAATATCAGCGCAAAAATCAAGGCGCCGCTGGTGGATGAAGAGAATGACGTGCCCGATTTCCCCTCGACCTACGGCATCATGAGATGGCTTCAGAATGACGAATCAGTTTTCATCTATGATCGTTTTGATATCTGGCAGGTTGACCCGAAAGGAATCGCTAATCCCGTCAACATTACCGGCGGCGAAGGCAGGAAAAACAAAATGGTTTACCGCTACATACAAACCGATCCTGAAGAGATGTTCATTAAACCCGGGCAAGACCTCCTGCTCACCAGTTTTGACGAGACTTCCAAAGATGCCGGCATTGCACACCTGGATTTGAAATCTTCAAGGCAGCCCGCACAATGGATAAAAGGACCATTCTTATTTGGAAGAGTGATCAAGGCTAAATCCGAGGACGCGTTTGTGTACACAAAAGAAAATTATCAGCAATCGCCGAATCTGTTTGTAAATAAGAATTGGAAAGATGAGTTGAAGCTTAGTAATACGAATCCGCAACAGAAGGATTTCAATTGGGGTACGGCTTCGCTGTTTTCCTGGAAAGCGTATAATGGTAAAAAAGCGCAGGGCATTGTCTACAAACCTGAAAATTTCGATCCTACAAAAAAATATCCGCTCATTTGTTATTTCTATGAACGGCTGACCGACGGGCTGAATCAGTACGTACCACCAGCCCCAACGGCAAGCAGGTTGAATATTTCCTTTTTTGTGAGCCGTGGTTATATCGTGCTTGCGCCCGATATCTACTACAAGGCTGGCCATCCAGGCAAGGGCGCTGTAGACTACGTGCTTAGTGGAGCAAGAGCATTGGTGAAGAAGGGCTGGGTAGACAGTACAAGGATGGGCATACAAGGCCAGAGTTGGGGTGGATACCAGGTTGCATACATCGTTACCGCCACTTCAGCATTCAGGGCGGCCTGGGCTGGTGCACCTGTGGTGAACATGACGAGCGCCTATGGTGGAATCAGGTGGGAGAGCGGCTTAAACAGGCAGTTTCAATACGAAAAACAACAGAGCCGTATAGGCGCCTCGCTTTGGGACAGGCCCCAACTGTATACCGAGAATTCACCCTTGTTTCACCTGCCGAAGGTGAAAACGCCGGTAGTAATCATGTCGAATGATAATGATGGCGCCGTTCCCTGGTACCAGGGCATTGAGATGTTCACTGCTCTACGTCGGTTGGGTAAGCCCGTTTGGTTACTCAACTACAACGGAGAGGCGCATAACCTGGTAGAGCGAAAAAACAGGAAAGACATCCAGGTGAGAGAACAGCAGTTTTTCGATTGGCTGTTGAAAGGAGATCGTGAACCACAGTGGTTGAAAGAGGGTGTGCCCGCCACCGAAAAGGGAAGGCAATGGGGTTTTCAGTTGCAATAGCGATTGGATGAATTGGCTATGAACAAAACGCTTTATAAAAAAATTGCGGGGGGAATATTTCTCTGCGCATTAAGTCAACTTGTTTTTTCGCAGTCAGCCACTACGAATTATTTTAATCAGCCAACACCGGGTGCAATTCCACAGTTATTTGCGCCCGGTCAGGTTTCTGATGCGATGTCCAACAGGGATTTTACGATTTCACCTGCAGGCGACGAGATCTTCTACACGGTGCAACAGCGTGATTTTTTGAGCAGCACCATTATCAGGATAAAAAAACAGAATGGGTCCTGGCTGACGCCGGAAATTGCACCTTTCTCTGGTAAATACAATGACCTTGAAGCCACATTCAGCGCTGATGGCAAAAGGATTTTCTTTTCCTCCAACAGGCCCGTAAGAGAAGGGGAAACAAAAGAGGATTATGATATCTGGTTTACCGAATTGCGTGAAGGAAAGTGGAGCGAGCCGGTGCATCTCGATTCGCCTGTGAATTCAGCGAAAGATGAATTTTATCCCTCTGTAACAAGAAACGGTAACCTGTATTTTACAACACAACTGGAAGGAGGGAAGGGAAAGGAAGACATCGTGGTTTGCAAATGGAGAGATGGAAAATACGATGCACCGGAGAGTTTACCTGAAGCGATCAACTCGCCAGGCTTCGAATTTAATGCATTCGTTGATCCCGACGAGCAATTTGTAATTTTTACCGGTTACGCAAGAAAGGATGGCCTTGGCAGTGGCGACCTCTACATCAGCAGGAAGGACGCGGGTGGAAATTGGACAACTGCCGTCAATTTGGGGAAAGAAATCAACTCTCCGAGTATGGACTATTGTCCGTTCATAAGCTGGGATAAAGGTTACCTGTTTTTCACCAGCAACAAGACCTCTTTTAAGACGCCTTTTCAAAAAACCATCACTTTTGCTGACTTGAAGCGGTCCCTTACCAGCACTGATAATGGCCTTGACAATATCTATTGGGTGATGTTCCCAAAGTAGCAACGAGCACCCGGAAGTTTAACTTTTCAGCCGCAATCTTTCTGGCCTTGTTATTGTCTTAAAATAAGAAGGAACAATCATACGTTATATCTGAAACCATCAACTGGCAGATATTTAGTAAATTAGGATAACTAACCCCTACTATCATGAAAATGTTATCCCAGACCTGGTTCGCTGAGGGCTTTATTGATTTCGAGCTCAAGAAGTATACTCTCCTGGCATATCTCCAGGAAATTCACAAACACTTTGATGAACAGAAATTGTATCCCCAACTGGCGGATATCATTATGCATTATCACAATCTGCTTGCTTTTAAGCAGAATAAAATTTCACTTCAAAATCAATTTCCAAAGCGACTTACACAGGTTGACATGGATAGACTGCAATTCCTTTATGAAAGAATTGTTGAGGACGATGAGATGATGCACGAATTGGAAGAGATAATACTTTTTGCCATTCAAACGATGGACAAAACGATCAAGGATGGCACCGAAATTTATGAATTCGTAGAAGATAAACTTTCAATCACACCGGTTGGTTTGATTCCACTCGCTATCAATGAAGGATACTTTTTTCTTTGTGGAGGATCCTATCGCGAAACAAGGGTGTATCAATATCGATTGAGCATATTTCAGAAACACGATGAAAAATATAGAAGTATCAGGACAGAATATATTGCGGGCTGGGCAAGGAACATCGTCAATACCTACGAAAACATTAAGGTAGAATTGATTCGAAACAAGGCAGATTTACCGAATCCTGCAGTATATAGTATTGAAACTGATTTGACGTTCCCCTTGGAAGAAACACTGCTTCCCATCGCAAAGCGAAGCCTGGTGAAGTATATTACGTTGAATGCGGCCTAAAAACTCCTATTCACATCAAAATTCTCCAATTCCTTGGCGACAGCAGTAAGGAAAGTAGCGCCAAGCGATCCATCCACGATGCGGTGATCATAAGATAATGACAGGTACATCATGTGCCGAATTGCAATGCTATCTCCCTGTGCCGTTTCAATAACAACGGGGCGTTTCTTGATTGCACCGGTGGCCAGAATTGCAACCTGGGGCTGATTGATAATCGGCGTGCCCATAAGGGAACCGAAAGTGCCCACGTTGGTGAGCGTGAAGGTCCCGCCCTGTGTATCGTCGGGCCTGAGCTTGTTATTTCTTGCCGCATTTGCAAGTGTATTAACCTGCTTGCTTAATCCGACGAGGTTGAGCTGGTCAGCACCTTTAATGATGGGGACAATCAGGTTGCCATTTGGCAGGGCAGTAGCCATACCGATATTAATATCCTTTTTCACAATGATCCTGTCACCATCAACACTTGCATTAAGCCATGGGTATTTCTTGATACATTTTACAACGGCTTCAATGAACAGCGGGGTGAACGTAATCTTGTCGCCCTCTCTTTTTTCAAATTCTTTTTTCACCTTCTCGCGCCAGAGCACCATGTTGGTGACGTCACTCTCCGTAAAGCTGGTCACGTGGGGACTCGTGTGCTTACTGTCAACCATATGTTTGGCGATCAGCTTGCGCATGCGGTCCATCTCAATGATCTCCACATTTCCGCTGTAGGTAACGGGCGAGGTTGAACCTGAAGTTGCCGGCAATTGTTGAACGTCATGTGTTGAGCGTCCGTGAACTGCAGGCTGGGCAAGGGGAGCACCACGACGTTTGCCCGATATGTATTCTAAAATATCTTTTTTGGTAACCCTGCCATCGTTGCCCGTACCTGGGATATTTTCAAGCTCGGTCATGGCGATGCCTTCATTTGCAGCAATATTCAAAACCAGGGGAGAATAAAAACGGAGACCATTTGTTTTCTGAATTTTCACGGTCGGGGTTGGCTGATAAGGAATTTCTTCCACCCTGATATCTTCCTCTTCTTCAATCGGCGCCGGGTTCGATGGCTGGGTATGCATGTTGCCATTTGCACCTGCGCCCACCTTAATGCGTGCGATCACGGTTCCAATGGGAACGACGTCATTTTCTGAAAATAAAACCTGGTCAACCACGCCTTCTGCGGTAGATGGCACTTCAGTGTCAACCTTGTCAGTCGCAATCTCAAGAACGGTTTCGTCCATTTTTACCGGATCTCCCTGCTTCTTGTGCCAGCGAAGGATCGTGGCTTCCATGATACTTTCACCCATTTTTGGCATCACCAGATCGATGAGGGGCATGGTTTATTTGATTTTAAAGTTAAAGGTAAGTAAATCGGGGAAATGGTTGGTAGTTGGCGGTTGGCCGCCAACCGTCAACTATCAACTGCCAACGTCACTCAAAATAAATTTCCTCAACTCATTCAACGCATTGTTTGCAGTCAATTCAATATTCCGGCGACGATCAAAACGAAAACTAAATTTATGCGTCAGTACCTGGTCCTTATTTCCCACTGCCACCCAAACCAGTCCGACCGGCTTCTCAGGACTGCCGCCATCCGGACCCATGATGCCCGAAGTTGCAAGCGCGTAATCTGTTTTCATTCTTTTCAGCACCCCCTTCACCATTTCGGTTACTGTTTCTTCGCTTACCGCTCCATGTGAGTTCAATGTTTCAGAACCCACTTCGAGGATTTCCTGCTTCACCCGATTGGCATAGCTCACCACCGATCCCTGGAAATAATTGCTGGAACCTGGGATCGAGGTAAGCAAATGAGCGATGTATCCGCCCGTGCAGCTTTCAGCCGTTGAGACTGTTTTATTTTTTGCCTTCAACAATTTCCCAACTGTTTCCTCGAGGGTTTCGTCCCTGTTCACCACCATATAATCCTTAACCAGCGATTGAAGGGTTTCAAATTGCCTGTCTATCTCTGCTTCTATATTTTCGTCACCATTGGATCTTGCACTTAGCCTGAGCTTTACCATGCCATAATTTGGCAAATAAGCCAGCTTGATAGTGGCAGGCAACGCATTTTCAAATTCTGCAATCATTTCCGCCAGGAATGACTCACCGATACCGGAAGTCAACAGCGTGCGGTGGTAGATGCCGGGCAGCGTAAATCTTTTTGTAAGTGCCGGAATCACATCATCCGACATCATCCCTTTCATTTCATAAGGCACTCCCGGCATACTGACGAATATCCTGTTGTTCTTTTCGAACCACATGCCCGGTGCAGTACCCCGCCGGTTTTGGATCACCGTACAATTATCGGGTACTTCGGCCTGCTTCAAATTTCTTTCAATTAGGGGACGCTTCAGGTACCTTTGAAAAATTCGCTTCACATTTTCGAGCGCCTCTTCATTCACTACTATTTTCCCGCCAAAATATTCGCAGAGCAATGGCTTGGTAATATCATCCGCAGTCGGTCCCAGCCCCCCTGTAATCAGGATAATCTCTGCGTTCCGGCTTTCTTCATCCAGCGATTGCCATATTTCTTTCCAGTCATCTCCCACAGCAACCCTTCGGTTTACCCAAATCCCTGCGGAATTGAGCTCCTGCGCCATCCAAGCGCTGTTGGTATCAATCGTTTGACCAATCAACAATTCGTCCCCAATGGTAATGATACAGGCTCTTATCTTGTCCATGCAGATTTTTCGACAAATTTAGGTGGATTGAAGTTGGCGGGAAATATCTCAAATATTGAATAATTTGGAGGTTTTAATCTTTTGAAGGATGAGGTGGTTCCTATGTTTACTGTTAGCCGTTACCGTTATTCAGCCGGGCTTTGCGCAGGATATTATTAAGAAGCTGAAAGAGGCGGTAAGGAAATTGGAGTCAGATAGCCAGATGAGGCATGCATTGCTGGGCTTTTATGTAGTTGACGATCGTAGCGGCGAGCTGGTGCTGGACCATCATGGTGAGATCGGCATGGCGCCAGCCAGTTGCCAGAAATTGATCACCAGCGTTGCGGCGCTGGATTTACTTGGACCCGATTACCGCTACAAGACGCTGCTTCAAACCGGTGGAAAGATTCAGAACGGTACACTTGAAGGGGATTTGATCATCCAGGGCAACGGTGACCCTTCTCTTGGAAGTTGGCGATGGCCAAACACCACAGACAGTTTTCTGATGAGAGAATTTTCAAAGACACTGCTCGAAAAAGGCATAAAAAATATCATCGGTGATTTTGTAGCTATCAATCCGAATTTCGAATCACAGAACACGCCCGGTGGATGGATATGGGATGATATCGGCAACTATTACGGTGCCGGTGCAGGAGCACTGAACTGGCACGAAAACCAATATGATCTTTACCTGCAACCTGGTGCCAGCGTGGGAGATAGCGTCAGGATTTTGAAAACAGTTCCTGCCCTTCGCGTCAAAACAATCCTGAATGAATTGAAAACGGGGCCGCGCGGCAGCGGTGACAATGGATATATTTTTTGCGCGCCCGATGCGGTTATGGCAGCCGTGAGAGGAACTGTGCCGCTCGGCGAAAATCCTTTTATTATCTCGGGCTCTTTTCCCGACGGGAGTTATGCTGCACTGATGGAACTGTCGAATTATTTTCAAATGGCGGGCATCAAAATCAAGGGAAGAGCGCGTGTTGATGAAAATAAAACTTTGGGCATTTCGGGAATCCAAACGCTCGCCCTTCATAGCTCTCCAACATTAGACAGCATTAATTACTGGTTTTTAAAACGCAGCATCAACCTGTATGGAGAGTGCCTTTTAAAAACGATGGCGCTGGAAAAATCCGGGTTCGCTTCGACGGAAAAGGGAATTGATATTGTGCAGGATTTTTGGGATCAGCACGGCATCGGCGATGACGCCATCAATATCATGGATGGGAGTGGCCTTTCGCCTCAAAACAGGGTAACACCGCATTCTCTCGTGCAGGTATTGCAGTACGCCCGAACGAGACCATGGTTTACGAAATTCTATGATGCGTTGCCTGAAATCAACAACCTGCATATGAAGAGCGGATCTATCGGCGGAGCCAGGAGCTACGCGGGGTATGTTCAATCTTCATCGGGACGGCGCTATAGTTTTGCCATCATCGTCAACAACTATACCGGTTCGTCTGCAACAATAGTTAAAAAGATGTGGAAGATTCTCGATACACTCAAGTGAAAAGAATTCCAATTTTAACAAATCTGTTTATTTCCTGATGCCGTCAATGCTTGCTTTGCCTGGGCCCACCAGGAGAACAGCAACAAAACTGAGCAGGAAAATGGTGGCCTTTTCGCCATCTCCAAAGACATCACCGTGGTGTGCCCTGAAGAGTGCAACAGCCATCGAGATCACCAATGGAATTGCCGCCAGGCGTGTGAACAAACCTATCAGCACAAGAAATCCGCAGACCAATTCTGCAAAGATCACCAGGATCAAACCGAGTGTAGGACCCATGTGCAGGAAGTCGATAAAATTTTTTTTGTATTGGGAGAAATGAACCACCTTGTCGTAACCATGCATCGTCAACATAGCTCCGGCACCTGCTCTGAGGAAAAATATGGCAATGTTAAAAGCGAGATCGGTGTATTGAATCGAAAAGAATTTTTTCATCGATTGAAATTTCGAGTGGCAAAAATAAGTGATACAAACCTTTTATCCACAACGCAGTTTGGAACGGTCTTTGCAAACCATAGTAAATTATCTTAGCGTGTGCAAATTCGATTTAAGAAAACTCTAACATATCACGTCTAAACTCCTTAAAATATCAATCATCAGAATTTCGTTAGTTCAACATCGTTAACCAATTGTATGCCTGGACGGTTTCTATTTTTGGTTTTGTGCTTCTCTGTTTCTTCACACATCGTTTTCGCGCAGCAAACCAGTATCTACACAGATCCCCAATTAAGCTTCAAAGAAGCAAAAGATCATTTCTACAAAGAGGAGTACAGTCTCGCCTATCCTGTTTTCAAAGAGCTTGAGTCAAACCTGAGAGAAACAGACAGAACCAATAACAGGGTATTCTACCAGGAAGTACAATATTTCACGCTCGCCTGCCAGTTGAAAAAAGGAGAAGGCGCAGCTGAAGACAAGGCCAAAGAATTCATAGCCATTAGTAATAACCCCGCGCTTTCGCAACAGCTCAGCTATCACCTTGGCGAATATTATTTCAGCAATAACAAGTTGAAGAATGCAATTACCTATTACGAGCAGGTTGGAATCGAGCAGCTCAATGATAAGGAGATTGCAAATTTGAAATTTCACCAGGGCTATGCTTACTTCACCATGCAGCAATTTGACAAGGCAAAGCCACTGCTGGATGCCATTCGACAGTTGCCCGATGATCCCAATTATGCTGACGCGAATTACTACTATGGATTTATTTCTTATCGCGAACGCAACTACCGGGAAGCGCTTGAGGCATTCCAAAAGGTAAGCAATCACCCCAATTATTCCAGGATCGTACCCTTTTACATAATGAACATTTATTATTTCCAGGGACAAAAAGACAAGGCCGTGCAGATCGCTGAGGAGTCTCTGAAAAAAGGTAATGGGTACTATCAATTAGAGACGAAACAATTTCTTGGTCATGCTTACTTTGAGCGAAAAGACTTCAAGAAGGCATTGCCACTCTTACAGGAATACCAGAGCCAGGCAAAGACAGTCTCACGAGAGGATAAGTATGAGCTGAGCTATTGCTATTACGAAGCAGGACAGTATGCAAAGGCCGTTGAGGGATTCAAACAGTTGAGCGGAAGCCAGGATTCGCTGAGTCAGAGTGCCATGTACCTGCTTGGGGATGCCTACCTCAAGCTCGGGCAAAAGGCCAATGCCAGGAGCGCATTTTCATTTTGTGCTTCCAATACCATCAACAACCAGCAGAAGGAAATCAGCAAATTCAACTATGCCAAGCTCAGTTATGAATTAGGCTACCAGGATGTAGCGTTGAATGAGCTGAAATCATTCCTGGAGGCTTATCCGAATTCAACTTATCGAAAGGAGGCACAGGAGCTTCTGGCAAATGTATTGGCCAATACAAATAATTACAAAGACGCGTTGGTATTGCTTGAAAAAGTGGAGTCGCCATCAGATTTCACCAGGAAGATTTATCCAAGGGTGCTCTATGGCAGGGCGATGGAGCTCATCAATGACCAGGATGTTGCGAAGGCAGAAAGTCTTCTTGACAAAGTTTTGAAAGATCCCAATAACGCCAGTGTGCTCCCTCCCGCCAATTTCTGGAAGGGCGAATTGTGCTACCGACAGGAAAAAATTGACCAGGCCATCGTTTATTACAATGCTTATCTCACCGGTGCGCCTTATTCAAGTGGCGAGGTTACACAAACTGCTGCAAAATACAATCTCGGATATTGTTATTTGCGAAAGGAAAATTACCGTCAGGCCTTGAACTTCTTTGAGCAAGTAGACAAGCCCGTTAGTTTGAATGCTTCTGAATTGATACAGGATGCTTATCTCAGGGCAGCAGATTGTTATTTCATGAACAAGGATTTCCAGCGCGCGAAATCGATGTATAGCACGGCCATCAACTATTCCTGGCCCTCGAGTGATTATGCCACTTATCAAACAGGTATGATTGCCGGAGTTAGTAACAATGCCGAAAAACTGAATGTCCTAAAATCCATAGAGCGCAAATACCCGTCTTCCGAACTGAATCCCGCAGTGAATATGGAGATTGCGCAGACCTTGCTTGCGGATGAGAAATTTCGCGAAGCATTGCCTTACCTGAATAACGTGATGAAAGCTGGTGGCGATGCGGGCAACCTGAAACCAAGAGCACTCCTCAGGTTGGGAATCGCCTACTATAACCTGGACAATAACAAGGACGCAATTGCACAATACAGTCAGCTTATCAAGGATTATCCAAATTCTCCCGAAGCCGATGACGCAGTTGAAAGCCTTCGAACCATTTATGTGGAAGAAGGAAGGCCAGGTGATTTTGTAAACGTGATGAAGAGCACGGGTAGAGCGGTTTCATCCAGCCAGGAAGATTCGCTCACTTACCAGGCAGCCGAAGCGAAGTATACCAGTAATGATATGAATGGTGCATTGACTGCCTTTTCCAATTACCTTCAAAAATTTCCACAGGGCGAGTTTTCATTGAGCGCGCTCTACTATACAAGTGAGATTTACAACAATCGCAAGGATTGGAAGAATGCCATCCAGGGATACGATGCCGTGGTGACCCGCGGCCAAAGCAAATTTGCAGAAAGGGCAGCCGGACAGGCAGCGCGCATCAGCTACTTTGAGTTGCAGGATTATGCAAAGGCGGAGACATATTTTACACAATACAAGGAATTATCTTCCACGCGCGAGAACCGGCTAGACGCCATGCGTGGATTGTTGAGAAGTCAGTACAGTTTGAAGAAGTACACAGAAGCGGCTTCCAATGCACAGGAATTGCTTCGTGAGAAATCCATCAGCACAGATGATCGGCAGCTGGCCACCATGGTGACTGCGAAGGCATCTGAACAAAAGGGCCAATTCAGCGAAGCCATCCAGGATTTCAGAACCGTAGCCAATGGTAACAAGGCCGCTCTCGGCGCTGAGGCCAGGTACGAAATTGGCAACTGCTATTTTCAGTTGAACGATATGAAGAATGCCGAGAAGGCCGCATTTGAAACGGTAAACAAATCGGGTTCCTATGATTATTGGATCACGAAAGCATACATCCTGCTTGGTGATGTGTTTACGAGGAACAAAGACTATTTCAATGCAAAGGCTACACTTCAAAGCGTGGTAGAAAACAGTTCAATTACGGAATTGAAGATTGAAGCACAGGAAAAGTTGGATAAGGTAGAAGCAGAAGAGCGCTCAACTGGAAAGTCAAATAATCAATAACAGATTAACAAGAATGGCAGAAATCATGAAAATTGGAAGAAAAATATTTGTACTGGCACTGGCTTTCATTCCAACCTGTGCTGCGCTGGCGCAGAAGGAGGGATTGAAAAAGCAGACCATTGATATTACTTCTTCCTTTAAGCCTGTTCTGCGCAACGCGGCAAAAATAAATTTCAACGCCACGTCACCCAGTGCCGACAGCACAAGGCCGAAACTTGTTTATGATATTCCTGACCAGCAATTATTCACCACTTATCAATCCATTGGACTCAAACCACTGGCTTTGCAAATAGACTCCATCAGCAGATGGAAAAACAGCAACTCCATCAAAGTGGGGTATGGCAACTACCAGACACCTTATCTGCGCGCGGGGTTCACTTTTGGTGACGGGCAAAAATCCCAACTGAATCTTTTTGGAAATTATATTTCATCCAGCGGCAAGATCAAGAACCAGGCTTACGGCCAGTCATCATTTGGCTTAGATGGCTTCACCCAGACAGCATCCGGACTTGAATGGAGTGGAAAATTCGGGGTTGACCTGGACAAATATCATCTTTATGGATACGATCACACGCTCTATGATTATTCAAAGAGTGAGACGCTCCAGAGTTTTACAACATACAATGCCGGTGTTGGGTTGAAAAACCTGGTACCCACCGAATTCGGATTGCGATATAACCCGACCCTAAAAATCTCGTTGTTCTCAGATAATCATAAAGCCAATGAAAGCAATGCGGTCCTCAACCTGCCGCTTGAAAAATCAATCGGTTCGGTGTATGCGGTGAAAGTGGGATTTGGCGCGGATTTCACGAGGTATAAACCGGCGGTGGGCGATGCAATCAATAACAACATTTATTACATCCCGGCTGCTATTCTTTTCAAAACGCCCAATTTCTTTTTTAAAGGTGGTGTGATTCCATCCTGGGATAATGGCAAGTTCAAGTTGTTGCCCGATATTTCTGGCGAAGTAAAACTGGGTAGTGACCAGATTATGCTTCAATTTGGCTGGATCAGTTATTATGATAAAGGGTCCTACCAGCGATGGGCTTCTATTAATCCATACATCTACCAACCCACAGATCTGTTCAATACAAGAATGGTTGAGAAATATGGTGGTATTCGCGGTGCACTTACCGATCGCCTTACCTACAACCTTAAAATGGGTGCCATCAGGTATAACTATCTGCCACTATTCGTAAACGATAGTTCCGATCAAAAATCATTCAGAATTCTCAGGGAAGAAAAACTGGAAGCCTTCCAGTTCCAGGGTGAAATTGGCTGGAACATGTCTGACAGGTTTGACGTCAGTGCCGGGATTAATTTGTTGAAGTTTAAGAGCCAACTTACCTACGACGAAGCTTATGGCATGATCCCCTCGAAGCTGAACGCATCTATGAGATGGCAGATATTGAACGACCTTTGGTTCAAGTCAGATCTCTTCTATTTTACCGGTAATTCTTACCGTGATAAAAATGGAAATAACGGCAAGGTGGCAGGTGCGGTTGACCTGAATGCCGGTCTCGAATTCCGCATTACAAAACAGCTGAATCTTTGGCTGCAAATGAATAATATCTTCAATAAGAAGTACCAGCGTTGGAGCAATTATGAGGTTTATGGATTTAATGCCTTGCTGGGTGTGGTATTCAATTTTGACCAAAAATAGGGGCCCTAAATTCTTCCGGCTTAAACTGAACGCCTATCTTTGGCGCGATCTGCCTGTATCTAACGATGTTTGAACTTTTGCATAAATATTTCATTCAAAATCATTCTATTGGATTGCCCGGCATCGGCACCATCAGTGCCCTGGGTATCTCTGCAAGAACTGATTTCCCCAATGAAAGAATTCTGGCGCCGTCTCTTGCCATTCACTTCGATCGCTCTCACGATTCGCCAAGCAAGGACCTGTTCAATTATATTTCGAGACAAAAGAATATCGACGAGTGGGAAGCAGTCAAGCTCGTCAACGATTTTGCTTTCGAAGTCAAAAACGAAATTCGGGCGGGAAGGGAGGTATTTTGGAAAGGTATTGGAACATTCAGGGGTGGCGTAACAGGCGAAATCATTTTGGAGCCACTGAGTTTAAGCAGTGATTTTACACCTGAAGTTATGGCCCGTCGGGTGATCAGAACCGGGGAACGACATACCATTCTTGTTGGCGATCACGAGTCGACTACAACCGAAATGAATGAATACCTTCACGATGCCAACTATGTTGAAACTTTTGAAGAAAAAAAATCAAGGTGGTGGATCTATGCTATCATTCTTGCATCCATTGCGTTGATCATTTTGTTTATCCATTTTGCGCAAAAGGGATCTTTCTCTATACATAACGAACAGAAAGTTGAGCCCGCAGAAACACCGAAAACTTATGACGCCTCTTAATTTCAGCCTAAACTGTTCCTTTCCGACCCGATCCTAAACCCGGCTTGGCGCATTCTTCCATGAGTGATTCTATCCAATACGATAAATGTCCATTTTGTGGTTCTGAAAAAATTCAGACCGTTTTACAAATAAAAGATTTTACGGTTTCGGGTGAAATGTTTCCGGTAGCTCATTGCTGGAACTGCAGCGGCAGATTTACGCAGGACGTACCTGGGGAATCGGTCATCGGAAAATATTACCAGTCGGAAGACTACATTTCACATACTGAAACGCAGAAAGGATTTATCAATTCGCTTTATCACCAGGTTCGCAAAAGAACGCTGAATAACAAGTTTCGCCTGGTGAAAAAATATACGGGTACATCTTCCGGTTCCATCCTTGACCTTGGTTGCGGCACAGGAGCATTTCTGCATCGAATGAAGTTGGGTGGATGGAAGGTGAGGGGATTGGAGCCTGACCCGGGAGCAAGAGCGAAGGCAAAGGAATTATATGCATTGGATGTAGATGAGCCGGCATTGCTGTATCAATTGCCATCATCATCCTTCAATGCAATTACGATGTGGCATGTGTTGGAGCACGTTCACGCGTTGCACAATTACCTGGAGCAGTTGAAAAGATTGATCGCACCCGGCGGGGCAATTTTTATTGCCGTCCCTAACTATACTTCTTTTGACTCCTTACAATACCAGCAATACTGGGCTGCTTATGATGTGCCGAGACATCTTTACCATTTTTCGCCAAAGGCTATGAAATTGCTACTTGACAAACATGGTCTCCAACTTGTCACCATGCTACCCATGTGGTACGATAGTTTTTACGTAAGTATGTTGAGCGAGAAATACCGAACCGGCAATTCTCAAACACCGCGGGCGGCACTGGTAGGATTCTTATCGAATATGAAGGCGTTGGGACATGCTTCCCGATGCAGTTCGGTTATCTACGTGATTAAGGCCTAATTGTTCATTTTTACTTCCAGCATTTTCGGCCATAGTTTTCCAGTCACAAACAATCTTTGTGAAGTTGAGTCCCATGCAATGCCATTTAGGAAGGCGCCGTCTTCCTGCACCCTTGCCTGTTCTGCGGGACTAAAATGTGCGTAGGTCATCAATGCGTCTTTAAAGTCCATCCTGCCCACAACACGACCCGATTCCGGATCAATCTTGACGATGTAATCATGTTCCCAGCGGTTGGCATAAATAGCGCCATTGATCCATTCCAGTTCATTCAGCGCGTCCAACGGCCCCAGGTTATCGTAAACAGAGATCACTTTTAATGATTTGAAATCTGAGGGACGAACGAAATACAATTTGTCTGAACCATCGCTGATGATGAGATCTGTGCCATTGTTTGTAATGCCCCAGCCTTCGTTCGACCAGGTAAACCGTCGGAGCTCTTTAAAGTCTTTTAGTGCATATGCGATGACTACATGCTCTTTCCAGGTAAGCTGGTAAATGGTGTCGTGAAGAATGGTGATTCCTTCACCAAATAGCGTCGTATCCAGGTCGGTTTCTTTTTGAACCGTACCCGTCTTCAGATCTACTCTTCGCAGGCTCGATTCGTTATATAAGCCAGTACCCTCGTATAATTGCTTGTTCAGGTAGACCAGGCCCTGTGTAAAAGCAGATGTATCGTGCGGGTAAATATTTACAACAGTGTACCCGATATTGGCAGGAGGGGGGACCGCGGGAGCCGTGTTTTCTGGTAATGATTCCGACTTGTTGTCGCCACCTGAGCAGGCTGCTAAGAGGATCAACAGGGGTAGGATAAAAAACCTTTTTCTTTTTGGCATATTCCAGGATTCAGGGGCAAAATTAAGGGTTGTAAACCAAGCTTTCATGACGATTTTTGGGACCGCTAAAGGGTGGATAAATACCCATCGATTAAGTTTTAGATATCAGCTTTTTTTTGTTTATTTGTTCACGCAACACCTTTGGTAACCAGCTTGATTTTGATTGTTTTATCTCACCTGGTCCTGCTTCATTCGATTTTTGGGGTGTTTCTAAATCCTTTCTCCTTCCAGGTTCACTATCCTGTATGTATTGTTTTGACTTGATTTGTTTCAATCCACCAATGTCCCGACGTTAAACCCAATTTAACCGAGATTTCTTTTTTGTTATAATCATCCAATTCCTTCGACAGCCAACCTAAATCCAGCATCCGCATTATGAAAATAATTCGGTGTCAATGAGAACGATTTTATTGCTTTCACTCTTCTTAACCTATGGCTTTAACGCCGTTTATGCCCAGCGTAGTTGTGGTACCACTGACTACCAGCAATTCATTTTTTCAACTGATCCGTCTGCAAAAGCAAGATTCGAGGCAGTTGAAAAGCAGGGCCGAAAATTGCCCGTAGGTGTACTCAGGGAATACGGCAATGACCCCGAAGCAGATACCATCATCACGATCCCAATTGTAGTACACGTGTTGTACAACAGGGACCAGCAAAATATTTCCGATCAACAAATCATCTCCCAGATAGAAGCGCTCAACAGGGACTTCAATCGGTTAAATCCTGATGCAAACCAGGTTCCCTCTCCATTTGCAAGTCTTGTTGCCACGGGCAAATTGCGCTTTGAATTGGCGAAAGTAGATCCCGACGGTCGCGCTACGAATGGTATTGTCAGGAAGAAAACAGATATCTCTCTTTTTACCAGTGGGGACGACAGAATTAAATTCAGTTCGCTTGGTGGTGACAATGGCTGGGACAGGCATTCGTACTTGAACGTATGGGTGGGTCCGCTTGTTAACACGGCATTGGGCTACAGTAGTCAGCCGGGCTTGACAACAGATGACAAAGACGGCGTGGTGATTCGATATGATGTGTTCGGTACTACCGGTATTGTACAACCGCCATTTAATTTAGGTCGTACACTCACACACGAATTGGGTCACTGGCTGGGCCTAAAGCACTTGTGGGGCGACCTGCCTTGTGGTGATGATGGCATTGATGATACACCACAGCAAAGAGGATATCATACCGGCTGCCCTTCCTTTCCTCAAATCTCCGATGGTTGCAACAACTCCGCTGCGGGCGAATTGTACATGAACTTCATGGATTTTACAGATGACGCCTGCATGTATATGTTTACGCTTGGACAGAAAGAGAAAATGAGGTCATTGTTTGATACCGGCGGCTATCGTTCCGATATGACTTCGTCCCATGCGCTCGGTCAACCATGGAATTTAACCCCTCGCGCGACGCTTGACAGCAGCAACGTGTTGAATGTATATCCGAACCCGGTTTCGCAACAACTAACGCTTAGGTCTACCCGAAGCGGAATCAGCCTGGTCGGCAAGACTTTCACCATTCACAATGCGATGGGCCAGGTTGTAATGACAGGGAAACTTCAGCAGGATAACCAGGTGCTGCTCGTTGGTGCACTGCATTCAGGCATTTATTTTATCAAAGTGGCAGATAGCGCTGAGAAATGGGTTACACGCTTCGTTAAAGAGTAAAGTCTATTGTTCCATGAGCAAGGCAATTTCTTCGGCTGCAATTGGCGCAAGGGCGACGCCCATTCCACTCATCCTGATACAACAATATGTTCTGTTACTCAACCGTTGAATGATGGGTTTCTTTTGCGCTCCCATTCCCATAGTGCCCGCCCACCGATATTCAATCGTATAAGATTCACCACAAAGTATATGTTGCCTGAGAAACCTTTCCAGCTCGTCCTGGATTTTTGTAGTGGTTGACAGGTCTTCGGTACGTTCTTCTTCAAAGGCCTTGTTACGGGCGCCTCCTAACAGCACGCGATTACCGAGGTTTCTGAAATAATAAAACCCTTCATCATAGTGAAAGGTGCCCCTCAGGCGAAGGCCTTCAATTGGAGAGGTCACCAGTACCTGGCCTCTTGCAGGCACCACATCAAGTTCGGGTAGCAGGGATGTGCTGAATGCATTCGTGCAGTACAATACCTGCTTTGCAGAAAGCCTGATGCCTTGTTTCGTGTATACGACAACGTTATTTGTATGTTCTTCGCAGTGGGTGATCTCAAGCCCATAAAACATTTCCACACCCATCAGCTGAACCTTTTGAAACAATGCCTGGACGTATTTTCCAGAATGTAGTCCAGCCTCCATAGGATTCCAGATCAGGTGGCCGAAGCCGCTCAACCCCAGTTTGGGAAGGTCATCATCCTGCCAGCTGAATACATTTTCTTTTCCTGTTATCATGAAAAGGCCCTTGTTCAGCCACTCAAGGTTTTCCCTGCAAGATTCAACGTCTTTGGAATTACTATCAAGGCACTCATAACCACCACAGGCGTCGTAATCAAGCGTAGAAGGTGAGAAGTGTTTTTTGATTTTTTCGAGGCCTTTGTAACGCATTTCAACCAATTGCCACATGCTGTCAACACCCATCGTGGCAGCGTCATATATCAATTCGGTAGGGCTGCCAAAGCAGGAAAACCCAGCATTTCGCGTACTCGCGCCCGCCGGGATGACACCCCGTTCAAGGATCGCGATTTTTAACGTTTCATTTATCTTCAACAGCTCGTAAGCGCTCCACAGCCCTGTAAATCCGCTACCTATGATTATCACGTCCTTATCGGCATAAAAACTTTCTTTCTCCCAAATGCTGACTTGCATACTGCGAAAATAGGTAAAAGCGTTTGGTATTAAATTTGACCCCTCGGCTTAAACTCATTTGAGCCCGGAATGTCTAAATATGTAAAATTGTACTTATGAAAAAATGCTTACTTCTCCTTTCCGTCGTATTCCTCATGCAATCTACCCAAGCCCAGTTATTTAAAAAAGTGCTGGGTGGCGGCAAAGACAGTTCGGGCAAATCTTCCAAGAGCGTTATCACAGATATTTTGGGTAGCAAGTCTGGTACGGGTGGTCTAACCAGTGATGAAATTGTAGCCGGCCTGAAAGAAGCGCTGAGTGTGGGTGCTCAAAATGGTAGCAATAAGCTGTCTGCCGTAGATGGATTTTTTAAGGATGCAGCAATCAAAATATTAATGCCGCCCGAGGCGAAAAAGGTTGAATCCAAATTGCGCGCAGTTGGATTGGGTGGCCAGGTTGACAAAGCTATTTTGGCGATGAATCGCGCTGCTGAAGACGCCGCAAAATCGGCAGCTCCTATTTTCATCAATGCTATCAAGCAAATGAGTATTCAGGATGCAGTAGGAATTCTGAGAGGCAACGATACTGCTGCAACACATTATCTTAAGGGAAAGACAACACAACAGTTGACGGAAGCCTTCCGACCTGTAATTGAAGAATCGCTCAAAAAGGTTAATGCTACAAAATACTGGAATACCGTATTTACAACATACAATCGATTCAGTGCTGAAAAAATTAATCCTGATCTCGCGGCTTACGTAACTGAGAAAGGCCTGGCTGGAATATTTTACCAGGTTGGTCTTGAAGAACAACAGATCAGAAAGGATCCTGTTGCCAGAACAACGGATTTGTTGAAGAAGGTATTCGCTAAATAAGTTCAGAGTTCAAAGTTCAGAGTTCAAAGTGAGTTGTTGACCAACTCTGAACTTTGAACTCTGAACTTTGAACTAAATATCAATGGCTTCCCCATAAGCTGCCGCGGTGGCTTCTTTCAATCCTTCGCTCATGGTGGGATGCGGGTGCACTGCATTCAGAATTTCATGATAGGTAGTTTCAAGTTTGCGCGCAGTTACCACTTCTGCGATTAACTCGGTTACATTGCTGCCAATCAGGTGCGCTCCGAGAAACTCACCATACTTCGCATCAAATATAACTTTTACGAAACCTTCGGTTGCGCCTGCAGCACTTGCTTTACCACTCGCGAGGAATGGGAACTTGCCTACTTTCACCTGGTATCCTGCGTCTTTGGCTGCTTTTTCTGTAAAGCCCACAGATGCAATCTCTGGTGAGCAGTAGGTACAACCCGGGATATTGTTATAATCCAGGGGCTCTGGTAAATGCTGGTATTTCTTTTCAGTGTAACCAATATGTTCAGCTGCTACAATTCCTTCCTTTGTAGCCACGTGTGCCAATGCCTGGCCTGGCGTGCAATCTCCGATGGCATAGATGCCGGGAACATTCGTTTGCAGGAATTTGTCGATCACAATTTTTCCCTTCTCTGTCTTAATTCCCAATTGCTCCAGTCCGATGTTTTCAATATTGGCGGCTACGCCTACAGCGCTAAGCAGAATATCGGCCTCGAGTGTGATTTCTCCGTTCGGTGTTTTCACCTTGGCTTTCACGCCCTGACCTGAAGTATCCACGCTGGTCACTTCACTGTTCGTATAGATTTCGATGCCTTGCTTTTTGAATTGCTTTTCCAGTTCTTTAGAGATGTCTTCATCTTCTACCGGAACCACCCTCGGCAGGAACTCAACAATGGTCACTTTTGTGCCCAGGCTATTGTAGAAGTAGGCGAATTCTACACCAATGGCGCCACTACCTACTACGATCATACTCTTGGGTTGCGAAGGCAGGGACATCGCTTCGCGATATGCAATTACTTTCTTTCCATCCACCGGCAAACTGGGAAGCGTTCTTGCACGGCCACCCGTGGCGATGATGATATATTTTCCTTCTACGATTTGTTTTTTTCCATCCGCACCGGTCACTTCAATTTGACCCTTCGCTTTCAGCGCACCCGTGCCCATGATCACATCAATCTTATTCTTCTTCATCAGGAATTGAACACCCCTGCTCATTTTATCAGCAACACCGCGGCTTCGTTTAATCACGCCGCCGAAATCAGGCTGATAGCCGGAATTTGTAATTCCGTAGTCAGAACTGTGTTTGAAGTATTCAAAAACCTGGGCGCTTTTCAGTAAGGCTTTAGTAGGGATGCAACCCCAGTTCAGGCAAACGCCGCCCAAACTTTCCTTTTCAATGATAGCAACCTTAAATCCCAGCTGGGAGGCACGAATAGCCGCCGGGTAACCGCCCGGTCCGCTACCCAATACAATGACGTCGTAGGCCATATTTGGATTCGATTTAAAATGGATAATTACAGTTCAGGGAGGGCAGGGTCGAATGACTGCTGACCCTTTTCTGAAACGAGATGCGAAAGTAAATTAAAAGGATCAAACAGCAAAAGCGCCGGTACCGCAGATCAATGGTTACACATCAATAAAATTACAGGTATTCAATCTTGTATTCAAGTTTGCAGAAGGCCCTGAACATAGCACTCACGCCGCAATATTTTTCCTGCGAAAGGTCTACAGCTTTCTTCACCTTTGCGTGATTCGTCTCGGCCGTACGGATTTTGTAGGTAACCATCACTTCCTTGTACATTCTGGGTGTTTCGTCGTTCTGCCATCCTTCCACACTGATTGACAAATCGCTGAATTTAACTCTCATTTTGTTCAGCAGGGAAACAACGTCCATGCCGGTGCAACCCGCCAGTGATGCAAGCATTAATGCCTTTGGCCGGGTGCCGCTGTCTTCTCCACCACTTGGAACATCGTCGTCGATCGTGATGTGGTGATG
>Ga0163163_10000714_pt1 | contig 28173 bp, 28 predicted proteins | sample S65metaG_FD_119766 | JGI IMG/M metagenome (GOLD analysis project Ga0163163, IMG submission 119766) | Switchgrass rhizosphere microbial communities from Kellogg Biological Station, Michigan, USA - S6-5 metaG | ecosystem: Host-associated > Plants > Roots > Rhizosphere > Soil | place: USA...
AAGCCGAAGCCCATCGCCTCGGACGTTTCCGGCTCGAAATGGAGCGCAGCGTCGTTGAGCTTCAACTTGTCGAGCGCTTCGCGCAGCGCCGGGTAGTCGTCCGCGACGACCGGAAACAAGCCGGCGAATACACGCGGCTGCACTTTCTGGAAGCCTGGCAATGCGTGCGGCGCGGGATCGCGTGCGTGTGTTAGCGTATCGCCCACCGGTGCGCCGTGCACGTCCTTGATCGATGCCGTCACCCAGCCGACTTCGCCGGCGCCGAGCTTTTCATTTACCTTGCGCTTGGGCGTGAATACTCCGACCTGATCGACTTCGTGCGTGCGCCCGGTCGACATCACCAGAATCTTGTCGCGTGGCTTGATTTCGCCTTGCATCACGCGCACCAGCGACACTACGCCGAGATAATTGTCGAACCATGAATCGATGATCAGCGCCTGCAGTCGATCCGTGTCGCGCGGCTTCGGCGGTGGAATGCGCGCGACGATGGCTTCGAGCACATCCAGCACGTTTGCGCCCGTCTTCGCGCTGATTGCGATGGCGTCGTCGGCGTGAATGCCGATCACCGCCTCGATTTCTTCCTTGACCTTGTCGATATCGGCAGTCGGCAAGTCGATCTTGTTGAGCACCGGCACGACTTCCAGGCCCATCTCCACGGCCGTATAACAGTTCGCGACCGACTGCGCCTCAACACCCTGTGCAGCGTCCACTACCAGCAGCGCGCCTTCGCAGGCCGCGAGCGAGCGGCTCACTTCGTAGGAGAAATCGACGTGACCTGGCGTGTCGATGAAATTGAGTTGGTACGTCTTGCCATCGCGCGCCGTGTACGGCAGCGACACGCTCTGCGCCTTGATCGTGATGCCGCGCTCGCGCTCGATTGGATTCGAATCGAGCACCTGCGCTTCCATCTCGCGCTCCTGCAAGCCGCCGCACAGCTGGATGATGCGGTCGGCGAGCGTGGATTTGCCGTGATCGACATGAGCGATGATGGAGAAATTGCGGATCAGATTCATGCGACAGGAGGCCGCCGGGCAGAATAGCGCGGCAAAGCGGCCATTATCGCATGAAGCAGGTCGCAGCGTCCCTGTAATGTCGTGCCGGACAGCCTTGCGTCCATACCGTCCGGCCCTGCGGTACGTCAGGGCGGACGGAGCAAGTCAGCTTTTGTTGGTCGGCACCGTCACCGCGACGAACTGGGTGACGTCCTCGCGACGCACCAGCAGCATCACCGAACCGCCGGGTTTGACGTCCTTCACCGCATCGTTGAACTCGCCGGTGGACTTCACCGATTTGCGGCCGACCATCAGCACGACATCGCCGGGCTGCAGCGGGCTGCGCCGCGCGGCACCGCGAATGTCGGTGATGACCACGCCCTGTTCGTCCTTGAGCTTGAGCTGCTTGCGCTGCTCGGCAGTCAGACTGTCGACGACCACGCCAAGTGCATTGCCGGTCTTGCCCTCACCGCGCTCGAGGTTCGCGAGCTGCTTGCCACTCTCCGGCACGGCACCCACGACTACCGGCACCGCCATAGTCTTGCCGTCTCGATACAGCTTCAGTTCGGCCTTGTTGCCGGGCTTCGTGCTGCCAACCAGCGGCGGGAGATCCGAAGACAGCTCGATGTCGTGGCCATCGTAGGCGAGGATTACGTCGCCGACATGCACGTCGGCCTTTTCCGCGCCGCTACCTGGGGTGATCTTGTTCACCAGCGCGCCACCGGAACGCGGCAGGCCGAGGCTCTGTGCCATGGCCCGATCGATATTCTGGATCTGCACACCAATCATGCCACGTGCGACATGGCCGGTGGCCTTGAGCTGATCGACCGCGCTCATCGCGATATTGATCGGAATCGCGAACGAGATGCCGACCGAGCTGCCGGTGTTGCTGAAGATCTGCGAATTGATGCCGACGACTTGACCGTCCAGATTGAACAGAGGGCCGCCGGAGTTGCCACGATTGATCGGCACGTCGGTCTGGATGAACGGCACGTATTGCTGGTCGGCACCGCCGAAACCGCGACCGACGTAGCTGACCACGCCGTGCGTGACCGAGTGGTCAAAATTGAATGGCGAGCCGATCGCAACGACCCACTGGCCGGGCTTCAGCCGGCTCGAATCGCCGACGGCGATGGTCGGCAGATTACCCGCACTGAGCTTGAGCAGTGCGATGTCGTATTCGGAATCGGTGCCGATCACTTTCGCGTCGAGTTCACGGCGATCGGAAAGGCGCACGACAACCTGATCGGCACCTTCGACGACGTGATTGTTCGTCAGCACGTAGCCGTCGGCAGAGATGATGAAGCCGGAGCCCAACGACACACGCGTGCCCGGGTCGATGCGCGGCGAGCGTCCGTTCGGCCCCTGCGGTCCCTGCCCCTGCGGGCCCTGCGGGCCGAAAAAGCGGCGGAAAATTTCAGGTACGTCCTGGGAATCGACGTCGAAATCCTGCGTGGACGCACTGTCGCCGGTGTGCGTCGCCTGCACGTTCACTACCGCCGGCGCGTTTTTTTCAACCAGCGTGGCAAAATCGGGCAAATCGGCATAGGCACTGCCGGCCGACAGGAGAGTTATACAAACTAGCAGTTTACGCAATGTATACAAGTGCATGGTGTTTGGGATGAGTTTGGTGAATGGAATGTGGGGTGTGGGGTCTGCAGCGACAGATTCAACGCTGCGAGGCAGTATCGGCGGTGGTCTGCATCGGCGGAACTGTCAGCAGCACGTACGGGCCGAGCGTGACCGGCTGCTCGCGGCGATAACTCGGCAGCGCGATCACGCCGCTGTCCCTGTCGTAACTGGCCGGTTGTGCGAAATCGAACGCCGGCGGCAGCGTCACTGCCCTTGGCGCCGGCGCATCGACGTGCGCCGCGACCGGTGCAACAGCCAGCGTTGCTGCGGGTTCCGGCCCGACGGCAGGGTGTGTGGAGACGAGCGCGAATACCGCCACGGCCGCAGCAATGGCACCGCCTCCGGCCCAGCGCAACAAATGTCTGCCGATACCACTTGTGCCCTGCTCCATACGCTGCATCAGCACGTCGGCGAAATCCTCGCGCAGGGGCAACGGAGCGGTGCGCTGGCGCAACACCTCGCCGGCGAGGTGATAGTGCCCCCAGCTGCGCGCAAGCTGCGCGTCGCCGCCGTCGATCCGACGCAGCAGGAAACGCACCTGATCGCGTGCTAGTTCGCCATCCATCAATGCAGAAAGTTGTTCGCGGATTTCGTCGCTCATGTTTCGCTCGCTTTCGCATCCGACAGGAGCGGACGCAATTTCTGGTCGATCGCATCGCGCGCCCGGAAGATGCGGGAGCGCACGGTACCAATCGGACAATTCATTTTTTCGGCAATCTCTTCGTAGCTCAGGCCGTCGACTTCGCGCAATGTGATTGCGGTCTTCAGGTCATCAGGCAATTGTTCGACCGTATCGAATACAGTTTGTTCAATTTCCTGGCGCAGCAGTTCATGCTCGGGCGTGGCCCTGTCTTTCAGCCGCATGCCGCCATCGATTTGCATGGCATCTTCGATGCCGACATCGTCGGTCGGCGGCCGGCGGCCGGCGGAAACGAGATGGTTTTTTGCGGTGTTCGTCGCGATCTTGTACATCCACGTATAGAACTGACTTTCGCCGCGGAACGAGCCGATCGCGCGGTAAGCGCGAATGAACGCGTCCTGGGCCACGTCCTGGCATTCGCTCCAATCGGAGATATAACGCGAAATCACGCCAACTACCTTGTGCTGATATTTGCGCACCAACAGGTCAAAAGCCCGCTTGTCGCCCTTCTGCACGCGCTCGACGAGCGTCAGGTCCGAATCTTGTTCACCCGTCATCCGGGCCGCACTCCCTTTGCCGGCGCCCGGTCGAGTTCGGGATAGACCCGGACCGTGGCGATAAGTTCACTTCCCACGCGTTATGAGGTGGCTTCGAGCGGCGCTCCGAGCAGGATGCGCTCGCGCTCGGCCAGCAGGTTCTCGAATGTCGCCGCCGGCAGCGGCCGGCAGAACAGGTAGCCCTGTAGTTCTTCACAGCCCTCGTTGCGCAGGAATTCCAGGTGTTCCTCGATTTCCACGCCTTCGGCGACGACGGCCCGATTGAGATTGTGCGCCATGCCGATCGTGGCGCGAACGATCGCCTCGTCGTCGGGGTCCACGCCGATATTGCGCACGAAAGTCTGGTCGATCTTGATGCGGTCGGCCGGGAAGCGCTTGATATAGTCGAGCGAGGATTGACCGGTGCCGAAATCGTCGATCGAGATGTGACAGCCGAGGTCGCGCAAGCCCTGCAAGGTCTCGATCAGGTTCGGAATCGATTTCACGCTGATGCTTTCCGTGACTTCCAGATCCAGCAGGTCCGCTTCCAGTCCGGTTTCGCGCAGCACACTCGCGACCAGTTCGACTAGGCTCGGCTGGCGCAACTGCATCGCGGAAAGGTTCACGCCGACGCGCAGATTCAGGCCAAAGCGTGTCTGCCAACGTTGTGCATCGGCGCAGGCCGTACGCAAGACCCATTCGCCGATCGGGATGATCAGGCCGTTTTCTTCGGCCAGCGGAATGAAAAAGCCCGGCGAAATCATGCCCAGTTCCGGATGTTCCCAGCGGATCAGCGCCTCCATGCCGGCGAGGTCTTCGTTTTTCGTCTCGACTTGCGGCTGGTAGTAGACGCGCAATTGGCCGTTCTTCTCCGCGTTGCGCAGTTTCGATTCGAGCGCGAGGCGCTGCTGGTGCGACTCCTCCGGCACGGCGACGTAGGTCTGGAAATTATTGCGGCCCATGCCTTTGGCGCTGTACATCGCAACGTCGGCATGTTTGAGCAGGCGTTCCGCGCTCGCCGCGTCGTCGGGATAGAAACTCACGCCGATACTTGCGGTGATGTGCAATTCCGAGCCGTCCGCCAGCGTCAGCGGCACTTCCATCACGCGCACGATCTTCTCGGCAATGCGCATGACGTCTTCGCGCTGGATGATGTGGCGCAAGATGATCGTGAATTCGTCGCCGGCATAGCGTGCCACCGTATCGGACGCTCGCACCGCGCCACGCAAACGCTTGGCAACCGCGATCAGAACTTCGTCGCCGACGCTGTGGCCCAGTGAATCGTTGATGCTCTTGAAACGATCCAGGTCGGTGAACAGCACCGCGAACATCTCGCCGGTGCGATGCGCTTCCTTCAGCGTCGTTTCCAGACGATCGTTGAACAGCAGGCGGTTCGGCAGATTGGTCAGCGTGTCCTGCAGGCCTTTGGCGCGGCCCTGTTCGCGCGCGCGGCGCAGTTCGAGGTCGGCGGCGAGGCGGCCGGTAAGCGCACGCAAGGTGTCGACGACGAGATTGTCCGTGCGCAGGCTGCTGCGCCGTGCGATCAGGATCGCGCCGAGTGTGTTGCGGCGCTCGTCGCGCAACGGCAACCCGATGAATGTCTCGAAGCGGAAAAACGAGAGGAACTGATCCTGCTCGACGCTGCTCCAGGCCTTCTCGCCGTGGATGACTGCGGCGCCATCGAGCAGGCGCTTGAGCGTAGGTTGCTTGAGCGGATCGGGCGCTTCGGCCGGCAGTTCCGGGTTGCGGTACATCGTGAGCGCTTGGGCATCGCCGGCTTCCTCCGGCAGCGACGCGACGATCATCACGAAATCCGGTTGCAGCCAGTCGCAGAGCAGCTTGACGATCTGGTTCAGGCCTTCATCGCCACCGCCGCATTCAGCCGCTGCCGCAATCGTGCCGAGCGCGACACGGTAGCGCGCGATCTCGGCGCGCTCGGCAGATCCGGGTTGCGCCGTCGCACGGGCGACCGGCGTGGCGGGCGCAACTTGAGCAGGTTTGGCCGCGACGGGTTTGTGCGCGAGGACGCCGCGCACGCGCGAGAGCACTTCGTTCGCCTCGACCGGGCTGCGCAACCAGTCAATTACGCCGGGCGGCGAGTTGTGCCAACCCCATTGCCGCTGCGTCGGATCCCCCGCCGCAATGCCGATCACCGGCACGCGCGCCAGTTTGGCGTCGTTTTTCAACTGCGCGCAGAACGTCGTGGATTCCTTTGCCTCGCCGAAAAATTCGAGCACGACGACGTCGATTTTCGGGTCCTGCTGCAGAAATGCCAGTGCCTGCGCGAGATCCTTCGCGGTGTATACCGCGCCGAAATCCTGGGAATCGAGCGTCTCGAACAGCACGCGACGATCCTCGCGTTGCGTGGTGACGAGCAGGATCGAACTGTGGCTGTCCTGGGAACCCATCAGGCAACCCAGCGCCCGTCACGCAGGCGTGGACGCGTGCGCGTCACCTGCTCGTGCGCGATGTGCTCGAACATCGGTTCCATGTCGCCCGGGATGCGGAACTTTTCCCCCACGAACACGACCTTGCGGCCATTGACCGTACGCGCCCTGGCGAGCTGACGCAGCGTGTTTACATTCGGCTGCCGCAGGATCTCGGCAAATTCGGTGAACAGATACACGCCGAACTGCGGGCTCTGCAGGATGTAACGCAGCGCGTCGCCGGAACGCTTTGAGCCCGGCACGCGCGCTTCGCGGTCACGCAAGCTCGAAATGCCGGTTTCATCCTGCCAGTAGTAGACCGACTGCCCGGTGCGCAGCGCGAGCATGCGGAACTGCGCAAGCACCTCCGCCGGATTCGCCGTTTCGATCGCAATCAGGTTCTGCGCCGATTGCACGATTCGGTCGAACAGCTTCGGAGTAACGAAGACATCGGCAACGCTGTTGTTCACGCCCTGTGGATTCCTGCACGCCCGTTGCCGGCCGGATCATTTGACCGCGGGCTCGGCTTGATCCGATTATAGCGACAAGTCGACCATCTGCTTAAGGAAAAAACCAAGCTATGGTCGCTTCGGCGCTAGCGTCAGAGGCACCGCCACAACCCGTCTGAGCACAGAGGTCTGCCATGTTCGAAGGATTGCGTTTTGCCCACTGGAAGGCCGAAGCCGACGCGGAAAGCATCGTCGTGCTGACATTCGATCGTGCCGGTGCGTCGGTCAATACCCTGGCCCGCGCGGTCATGGATGAACTCGCGCAGATCATTGAGCGCCTGACGTTCGAGCCGCCGAAAGGCGTGGTAATCCGCTCGGGCAAGAGCAGCGGCTTCATTGCCGGCGCCGATATTCACGAATTCGAATCGTTCGAACAACAGCCCGGTGGTGTGCTCGCCAGTGTCGAGAACGGCCAGCGCGTGCTGCAGAGCCTCGCCCGGCTACGCTGTCCGACGGTGGCCGCCATCCACGGCTTCTGCATGGGCGGCGGCACTGAAATGGCGCTGGCCTGCCGTTATCGGGTGGCCACGCGCGACCCGAAAACGAAGATCGGCCTACCCGAAGTGATGCTTGGCATCCTGCCGGGCTGGGGCGGCACCGCGCGACTGCCCCGCTTGATCGGTGCGCCGCAAGCGCTGCCGCTGATGCTGACCGGCCGCGCCGTCGGCGCCGAGGAAGCCAAGTCGCTCGGACTCGTCGATACGCTGACCACACCGGAGCTGCTGCTCGAGGCGGCGAAGGAACAAATCCGTCATCCGCACCCGCGTGCGTTCGTGCAACGCGCTCGTGCGTGGGCTACCAACATCTGGCCGGTGCGCCAAGTTTTGGCGCCCATCGTGCGCAAGCAGACTGCGGCGAAAGCGCGGCCCGATCAATATCCGGCGCCGTTCGCGATCATCGAGGTCTGGCGTCGCGGTGGATCCAGCATCGCGCAACGTCTCAAACTCGAAGCACGCGCTGTGGCGAAACTGTCGGCGACGCCGACCTGCCGCAACCTGGTGCGTGTGTATTTCCTGCAGGAACGGCTCAAGGGTCTCGGTGCCGGCAGCGACGCCGAGATCAAGCGCGTGCACGTCGTCGGTGCCGGCGTAATGGGCGGCGACATCGCCGCGTGGTGCGCGTTGCGCGGCTTCGACGTCACGCTGCAGGACCGCGAGATGAAATTCGTCCAGCCCGCGCTGGATCGTGCGCAGGAACTGTTCGCAAAACGCCTTAAAACGTCCGACCGGATCAAGCCGGCATCCGAACGCCTCAAGGCGGACGTCGAAGGCAAAGGCATTGCCGATGCAGACCTCGTCATCGAAGCGATCTTCGAGAACCTGCAGGCCAAGCAGGATTTGTACAAGAAGACCGAGCCCGCAATGAAAGCCAATGCACTGCTGGCGACGAACACCTCGAGCATTCCGCTCGATGAACTGCGCACTGCGGTGAACAAGGACAGCCGCTTTCTCGGCTTGCATTATTTCAACCCGGTCGCGCAGATGCCGCTCGTCGAAATCGTGCGGCAGGATCACCTGGATAGCGCAAACGAAAAACACGCCTTCGCATTCTGCAAGGCAATCGACAAATTGCCGGTGCCGGTGAAGGGCACACCAGGTTTTCTCGTCAACCGCATCCTCATGCCGTACCTGCTCGAAGCGATGCGCATGTTCAAGGAAGGCATCCCCGGTCCCGTGCTCGACAAGGCCGCGAAGAAATTCGGCATGCCAATGGGACCGATCGAACTCGCCGACACGGTCGGCCTCGATGTCGCCGTTTCGGTCGGCAAGGAGGTCGGCGAATACCTCGGACTCGACATTCCCGGTGGGCTCGACGATTACCTCGCCGCCGGTAAGAAAGGCAAGAAGACCGGCGAAGGCCTATACAAATGGGAAAATGGTAAACCTGTAAAACCGCAGGTCGATCCGAATTACCAGACGCCGCCCGACATCACCGAACGCATGATTCTGCCGATGCTCAATGAGGCCGTCTCGTGCCTGCACGACGGCGTGGTCGACGACGCCGATCTGCTCGACGCCGGCGTGATCTTCGGCACCGGCTTCGCGCCGTTCCGCGGCGGTCCGATCCAGCATATTCGCAGCGAAGGCGCCGACAAGATCAAGGCGCAACTCGAGGAACTCGCGAGCAAGTACGGCAGGCGGTTTGCACCGAAGGACGGTTGGGACAATCCAGCGCTAAAGGCGTAACGAAATACCTAATCTTCTTCAAACCGCTGCGACCCGAACGCCTTCTGCGGTTTGTTGGCGGGCTTGATTCCACTGGCGACAGCTTCCCACACCGCCAGCGCGTCGCGCGTCGCGGCCACGTCGTGCACGCGCACGATAGCCGCGCCCTTCTGCACCGCAAACATCGCAGCAGCGGCCGAACCGAAGGCGCGGTCGGCATGTTGCTCGCGTCCAGTGAGCGTGCCGATCATGCCTTTGCGGGAGAGGCCGACGAGCAACGGCACGCCGAGCGCGGCGAACTGATCGAGCGCACGCAGCAGAGCAAGATTGTGTTCGAGCGTCTTGCCGAAGCCGAAGCCCGGATCGGCAACGATGCGCTTCTTGTCGATACCTGACATCTCGCACGCGAAGATGCGTTCGGCGAGAAATCGTCGCACGTCGGAAACGACATCGTCGTAACGGGGATCGTCCTGCATCGTGCGCGGCTCGCCCTGCATGTGCATCAGCACGACAGGAACCTTGAGCGCCGCAGCAGCGTCGAGCGCGCCATCGAGGCGCAATGCGTAAACGTCGTTGATCATGCCCGCGCCGGCAGCAACTGCCGCGCGCATCACTTCCGGTTTCGAGGTGTCTATCGAAATCGGCAGCGTCGTGCGCTTCGCCAGCGCCTCGATCACCGGCACGACGCGCGCGATTTCTTCTTCGGCGCTAACCGGCTCGGCGCCGGGTCGCGTCGATTCGCCGCCGACATCGAGCAGATCGGCGCCCGCATCCGCATGGATCAGCCCGCGCGCGATAGCGGCCTCAGTCGACGCCAGACCTTCGCCGGAAAACGAATCCGGTGTGACGTTGATGATTCCCGCAATGCGCGCGCGGTCCAGGCGCAATTCGCGGCCGCCGCAATCGAGTGTGCGCACCAGGTCAAACATTGGAAGTGCGGCAGTGGAGGAAGCGCGGCGCTGCGCAGCCACTCATTTACCGGTTATTCCCGTCCGTCCAGGTCTTGCGCGGCCGCCGATCCTTGCTGGCCCGGCGCCCTGGCTCAAAACGAATCTCTTCGCGTCGATCTGCGCTGTTGCGACGATCGGCCTTGTCGCGCGTATCCGCCGTGAATTTTGCCTTCGCGGCGGGCGCAGCGCGCCCCTTGTTGTCAGTGTTGTTGGAATCCATAGCGTCCCCGCTACGTCGTGAATGGGCGCGCCCTAACTTGCTACTTGCTCAATGTTGCGCTGCGTGCCCGCCAATGGGTGGTGGTACCGGCTTGCCGACGCCGGGTGTGCCGCTTCCGCCGGCTTCGGGTTTCTGCCAGTCTTTCGGCGGCCCCGGCTCGCGGCCTTCCATGATCGCGTTGATCTGCTCGCCGTCGATGGTTTCGTACTGCAGCAGGACGCGCGCCATGGTGTGCAGCTTGTCGACGTTTGCCGTGAGCAGACCGCGCGCCTTGTGATAAGCGGTGTCGATCACGCTGCGCACGACGCCATCGATCTTGCGCGCGGTTTCCTCGGACACGTGTTTATGCTGAGTGACGGAACGGCCGAGAAAGACTTCATCTTCCTCCTCGGTGTACGTCATCGGCCCGAGTTCCGGCGAGAGGCCGTACTTCGTGACCATGTCGCGCGCCAGGCTGGTCGCGCGCTGGATGTCGTTCGACGCGCCGGTGGTCACCTTGTCGTCGCCGAAGATCAGTTCCTCGGCAACGCGCCCGCCGTACAAGCTGGCGAGCCGGCTTTCGAGGAACGTCTTGCTGTGACTGTAGCGATCGGCTTCGGGCAGGAACAAGGTCACGCCGAGCGCGCGGCCGCGCGGGATGATCGTGACCTTGTGTACCGGATCGTGATCGGGCACGAGGCGGCCGACGATGGCGTGGCCGGCTTCGTGGTACGCCGTGAGCTTCTTTTCGTCTTCGCTCATGAGCATCGACTTGCGCTCGCTGCCCATCATGATCTTGTCTTTCGCGCGCTCGAAGTGATCCATCGTCACTGCGCGAGAATTGCCGCGTGCGGCAAACAGCGCAGCTTCGTTGACGAGATTGGCGAGATCCGCACCGGAGAACCCTGGCGTGCCGCGCGCAATTACCGTCGGATTGACGTCATCGGCCAGCGGCACCTTGCGCATGTGCACTTTGAGGATCTGTTCGCGACCGCGCAGATCCGGCAGCGGTACCACGACCTGGCGATCGAAGCGGCCCGGGCGCAACAGCGCCGGATCGAGCACGTCGGGGCGGTTCGTCGCGGCGATGATGATGATGCCTTCGTTGCCTTCGAAACCGTCCATCTCGACGAGCAACTGATTCAGCGTCTGCTCGCGCTCGTCGTGACCGCCGCCGAGACCCGCGCCGCGATGGCGGCCGACCGCATCGATTTCGTCGATGAAGATGATGCACGGCGCATGCTTTTTCGCCTGCTCGAACATGTCGCGCACGCGCGAAGCGCCGACGCCGACGAACATCTCGACGAAATCCGAACCGGAGATGGTGAAGAACGGCACTTTCGCCTCACCGGCGATCGCTTTCGCCAGCAGCGTCTTGCCGGTGCCGGGCGAACCCACCATCAGCACGCCGCGCGGAATGCGCCCACCGAGCTTCTGGAACTTCGACGGATCGCGCAGGAATTCGACGAGCTCCTGCACTTCGTCTTTCGCCTCGTCGACGCCCGCCACGTCGGCGAACGTGATCTTGACCTGATCCTCACCCTGCAGGCGCGCGCGCGAGCGGCCGAAGCTCATCGCGCCTCGGCCGCCAGCACCGGCCTGCATCTGGCGCATGAAATAGACGAGCAGACCGATGAAGATCAGGAACGGAATCCAGTCCACGAGCACGTGTGCCCATTGCCCGGTATTGTCGACCGGATCCTGGGTTACCTCGACCTGGTGCGTGCGCATGATCGCGACCATGTCCTTGTCTTCGACAGGCGCGACCGTGGCCAGCGCGCCACCGTCCTTGCGCTTGGCAGTGATCGTCGCCGGCAGCGTCGCGCTGATTTTCGCGGACGCCACATTGTTCTGTTCGACCTGCTGCATGAAATCCGAGTACGGGATGGGCGTCGCTTCGCTGCCGCGCGGATTGAAACTCTGGAATACCGCGATCAGCACGACGGCGATCACGATCCAGAGCAGCAGATTTTTGGCCATGTCATTCATCTAGGTATTCTCACTTCTTGCCCAACGCCAACGCGTAAACTTCAGGGCTGCGGGCCCGCGATGCCTTCGGTTTGCGCATGCTGACGCGCTCGTAAGCCTTGCGCAAGTTTTTCAGGTATTCGTCGGAGCCGCGTCCATGAAACAGTTTGACCAGGAATGCGCCGCCTGGCTTGAGGTGGATACCAGCAAACTCCTGCGCCAGCTCGGCCAGGTGCATTGCGCGCGCCTGATCGACCGTATCCACTCCACTCATGTTGGGGGCCATGTCCGACAGCACAAGATCGACTTTCTCCGCACGGAGTATCGCTTCGAGTTGCTGAACAACCGCATCCTCGCGGAAATCGCCCTGGATGAACTCCACGCCGGCAATGTCGGGCATCGGCAGGATATCGAGCGCCACGGTCCGGCCTTGGTCACCGAGCCGCTCGCGGATCATCTGTGACCAGCCACCGGGCGCGGCGCCGAGGTCGACGACGACCATGCCCGGCTTGAGCAGTCGATCGCGCTCGATCAGTTCCTCCAGTTTGAACACCGCGCGCGAGCGCCAGCCTTCGGCCTGGGCGCGCTTGACGTAAGGATCGCTGAAGTGTTCCTTGAGCCAGCGTGCGCTGGATTTACTGCGGGCCACGCTTACGTCTCGTGATGCTGCATGGCGTCATGATACCCTGTAACGACCTGTTTCACTGAAAATTAGCCGTCATGCCGGCAGCGATTGCCGCGAATCCATTGACGGCGAAACGAAGGACCCCGATGAACCTGACTTCCAGCCAGAAGCGCTATTTGCGCGGCCTTGCCCATGACCTCAAGCCGATCATCATGACCGGCAACAAGGGCATAACCCCAGCCGTGCTCAAGGAGTTCTCCGGCGCGCTCGAACACCATGAGCTGATCAAGGTCAAACTCGGCAGCGATGACCGCGAACAACGCAAGGCGCAGATCGCCGAACTCGCGCAAGGCGCGCAGGCGGAACTGGTGCAGAGCATCGGTCGCGTCGCCTGCTTCTATCGGCGCAACGACGAACAGCCGAAGCTGGCGTTGCCCAAATGACTTCAGGATGAGGATATCCCGTTCAGCACATGGATGTGCACTGATGCGGGATCCATTCCATGCAACTCACCGAACACCCTCTCGAACACCAGTTCTTCTTGCGCCATGCGGACGCCATGTCGGTCACGGTCGTGGATCGGCGCCTGCAACGCAGTTTCGCGGTGAGCGCGATGCAGATCGTCGAAGACCTGCCGATGCGCAGCGTCGATGAGCTCGATGCAGGCGCGATCGCGAAAATTCTCGCGCTGAACCCGGAAGTCGTCTTGCTCGGCACCGGCGCTCGCGCGACCTTCCCTGCGCAAGCCGTGCTCGCCGAGTTCCTCAAGCGCGGCATCGGCCTGGAAACGATGGACAACGCCGCCGCGGCGCGCACGTTCAACGTGCTGGTCGGCGAAGGGCGGGAGGCGGTCGCGGTGTTCCTGTTACCAGGCTGAAACCTAAGCCGCGTCTTCACGTTCCACGATCCCGCGCAAGCGCTTGAGCGCCTCGGTTTGAATCTGCCGCACGCGCTCGCGCGTCAGGCCGAGTTCGCCGGCGATTTCCGCGAGCGTTTGCACGCCGTGATCGTCGAGCCCGAAGCGGCGCTGCAACACCAGACGCTGGCGCTCGGGCAGCTGCGCGATCCAGGCGGCGATGCGGCTGCCTGCAACATCCTCGGCTTTGGGCGTCGCCATTTCGCCGTCGACGACCAGTTGCTCGATCAGGGCGCGATCGTCGCTGTCCGACATTGGCGCATCCAGCGAACTGATGCGTTCTGTCACCGAGAACAGTTCCCCCACGGCGGCAGCGGACTTGGCCGTAGCCTGCGCCATTTCCTCGATGCCCGGCATGCGCCCGTGCGTCGCCACGAACTGGCGCCGCGCGCGCAACACCTGCGCGAACTCGCGCAGCACGTGCACGGGCACGCGCACGGTACGACCCTGGTGCATCAGCGCGTGTTGCACGGCGTCGCGAATCCACCAGACGGCATACGTGGAGAAGCGCAGACGGCGTTCGGGTTCGAATTTCTCCACGGCGCGGATGAGCCCCAGATTGCCTTCGGCGATCAGATCCAGAAGCGGCACGCCGCGGCCGACGTAACCGCGCGCAACGGTGACAACGAGGCGCAGATTCGCCTCGATCATCTGCCGCCGCGCTTCGGCATCGCCTGCGCGCACGCGCTGCGCGAGTGCGCTCTCCGCTGCTGGCGACAACAGCGGCGTCAGGCCGATTTCTTTGAGATACGCGCTGGTCGAATCGCGCGCTTCGTCGTCGTGCGGTTCCACGGCATCGACGAGTTCGAGCAGTTCCTCGGCATCCAGATCGTCGTCGGGCGCACGCGCGTTCATGCGCCGAGGATACTACGCCGCGCGGAACCGGGATTCCGCATGATGTGTCCGGAGTTCAGGGTGCGACAAGGTTGTAGCCGCGCCCGCCCATGCAATTATCGACGATCGCGCGCTGCTCGGCGCTTCCATAGACGGCGCCGTTGATGCCGCCGTTCGCGGCACCCCACGCGGCGACGCGTGCCACATCGTCGCCGCGCAGGCCGACCGCTGCGGCGAGCAACCCGCCAAGTACCGCCCCGACGGCGGCGCCACCGGCAGCCTGCGCTGCAGCCGGGCGCTGCGCCGCGAGTTGCTGGCAATCGGCAAGGTCGGCCTCGTAGCTGCCTTTGCTAACGCCGGAATCGACCAGTGGATGGTATTGCTCGATCGCGCAGCCGGACAACATCAATGCCGCGCCGAGCACGCACATGGCAAAACGCTTCATGGCAAATCCCCCTTGCGCAATCAGCTTGCGCGCCGACTATCTCACAACCGCGACGCTGTCACCGCGCCGGCAGGTACTCCAGCGGATTCACCGGCTTACCATTTTTGCGTATCTCGAAATGCAGTTCGTCGCGCGAACTCGCGCTCGCCCCCATTTCGGCGATCGCTTGACCAGCTTTCACCTTCTCGCCTTCTTTCACCAGGCGCGAGCGGTTATGTCCGTACGCCGAGAGGAAATTGGCGTTGTGCTTGACGATGATGAGTTCGCCATAGCCGATCAGACCGTTGCCGCTGTAGACGACTTCGCCGTCGGCGGCCGCACGCACCGCGTCGCCGGCCTTGCCACCGATGTCGATGCCTTGCCGCGTCGGTTCGCCGGAAACGTATGCGGCGATGACTTTGCCTTCGCTCGGCCAGCGCCAAGTGACGCCGCCGGAGCTGAGTTCGGGGATGTTGTCGGGCTTCGGCAGGGGTGGCGCGGGTTTCGGCAGCGACGGCTCGCTGACGGGTTTTTGCGGCGGAGCTTCGGCGACAGTCGGCTTCGGCGGCGTTGCCGGAGCGGGGGCAGGCGCGACGACGGGGGTCGGTTCGGTCGGCTTCGCTACCTCGGCAACCGGCGGCTGCTGCGCGGAGACATCTTCGAACGCCGATGCCACCGGAGCAGCGGCGGGATGCTCGGCAATTCCCACCGTCACTGCCGCGCCTGGCGCGGGTTCGGGCAATGCTGCCGTCGGCGCAACGCTGGCCAGCGCCGGCGTGGAAGGCGGCGGCGCATGCGCTACTGCGCTCAGGCGCAATTCCTGCCCGGCAAAAATCGTGTACGGCGCCGCGATGCCATTCCACGTGGCGAGATCGCGGTAGTCGAGCCCATGCTTGAACGCGATCGCATATAGCGTATCGCCACGCATCACCCGGTACGCGCCGGCTGCCGTTGAGCTTGCCACCGGCGCGGGCACCGGGGTCGCCGATGGCGAAGACCAGTCGACGATCGGCGCGGGCTGATTCGCCGCACATCCGGCAAGCGCGAGTACGCTGACACTGAACCGCGCAATTCCGTGTAATCGACGATTCATTGATGAAAGTACTTGAAGTAGACGACCAGCAGCACGATCAGCGCGATCAGACCCCAACCGATCCATTCGATCCAGCGGTGGATGACATGCTCGGCGCGCTCGCCGCCGAGGCGGATCAGGCCGCTGACCAGGTATACGCGCTTGCCGCGCCCGACGATCATGCCGGCAACGAAGGCGGGAATCGGCACCCCGACCAGACCCGAAGCCCAGGTGAAGATCTTCAGCGGGATCGGTACGAATCCGGCCGCCACCAGCAGCAGGAAAATGCGCCACGGACTTTCGGCACGCAATTTTGCGACGAACTCGTTCAACGTCGGCATCCAGCCCAAGCGCTCGAAAAGCGGCTGAATCAGGTGAAACGCAAAATGACCGAGCGCATAGCCGACGAATGCGCCGGCGATCGAGCCGCACAGACTGATTGTCGCGTAACGCGCCCAACGGCGCGGGTTCGCCAAGGTCATCGGTGCAATCATCACCTCGGGCGCGACCGGGAAAATGAATGCTTCGACGAAACTCAAGCCCGCCAGAAAATATTCGGCTTCGGAATGCGCGGCCCAGCGCAGGGCGAACTCATACAACGGTTTGAACAACTTCATCCGATGCCACCGAGCAGAGGCACGAAACTCACGTGACCGAGCATTTCCGGCGTCCAACCTTTGCTGTCGCTGCGATAACGCAGCAGCCGTTGCGCACCCGGCGGACCGACCGGCGCGACCAGCACGCCGTCCGGCGCAAGCTGCGCAAACAATGCGTCGTCGATGTATTCACCGGCTGCTGTGAGCATGATTGCGTCGAACGGCGCATGCTCGGGCCAGCCCAGCTTGCCGTCGTCGTGCTTGCTGCGGATATTGGCCAATCCAAGCTTGCGGAAACGCCGGCGCGCTTCGCGCAACAGCTCCTCGATGCGCTCGACCGTGTATACATTTCCACACAGTGTCGCGAGGACCGCGGCTTGGTAACCCGAGCCGGTGCCGACTTCGAGCACTTTCGCCGGAATTTTAAGTTCGATCAGCGCTTCGGTCATGCGCGCGACCACATACGGCTGCGAAATCGTCTGACCCTGGCCGATCGGCAACGCCGTGTCCTCGTAGGCGCGCGAAGCGAGCGCTTCTTCGATGAACAGGTGCCGCGGCAGACGCGCGATCACGTCGAGTACACGGCGATCGACAATGCCTTCGGCCTTGAGCCGCTCGATCAGCCGATCGCGCGCGCGCTGGCTGGTCATGCCCAAACCGCGCGCCTCGGGAGTGGGACGCGAGAACAGGCTCATGCCACCACGCCCAATTCCAGCGACAGCGAGCCGACCCAGCTGCTGACTTTCTCCAGCGCCTGAAAGCGCGTGAGATCGACCTGGATCGGCGTGATCGAGATGTAACCTTCGCGCACGGCGTGGAAATCCGTACCGGGTCCGGCGTCCTCGGCCTCGCCGGGCGGGCCGATCCACCACACCGGACGTCCGCGCGGATCGGTCTGCGCAATGCACGGCGCCGAGCGATGGCGCTTGCCCAGACGCGTCACGGCGAAACCGCGGATGTCCGCCCAGGCGCGATCCGGCACATTGACGTTGAGGATCGTGTCGGCCGGCAGAGGATCCACGAGCAAACGCTGCATGATGCACAACGCGGCTTGCGCCGCCGTGGCGTAGTGTTCGCCGCGATGATCGACCGCGGCGAGCGACACCGCGATCGCTGGCAGGCCGAGAAAGCGCCCTTCCATCGCCGCCGATACGGTGCCGGAATAGATCACGTCATCGCCGAGATTGGCCGAGTTGTTGATGCCGGAAACGACGATGTCGGGCTCCTTGTCGAGCAGCCCGGCCAGCGCCAGATGCACGCAATCGGTCGGCGTGCCCATGACCCGGTAGCGACCGTCGTCCAGGCGCGTGACGCGGATCGGTGCGTCCAGCGTCAGCGAATTGCTCGCACCGGAGCGGTCGCGGTCGGGCGCGACCACGATGACTTCGCCGACAACGGCAAGGCGTCGCGCCAGGACTTTTATTCCCGGCGCGTCGACTCCATCATCATTGCTAACGAGTACACGCATGCGGAATTTTCAAAAACGGATGCGCAATTGTAGCGGACACAGCTCTGCTAGAGTCGAATCACCATGAAGCAACAGCCAGCCAAGATCAGTGACGACGACCAGAGCCTGTTTGCCGATGCAGTCGGGCCGGTGCGCCGCATGCGCGCGCAAGAACGTGCCGACACGCGCGTGCCACCGGCGCCCGAACCCAAACAGTTCTTGCTCGACGAAGCGCGGGTCAGCGACGAACTGCTGAACAGTGCCATCGACCCGGCGCAGATGGAAATCGGCGAGGAATTGAGTTACCTCAAGGACGGCCACTCGCCGCGCCTGCTGCGCCAGCTCAAGCGCAGCCACTACAGCATCGCCGACGAAATCGACCTACACCAAATGACGCTGCCGGTCGCGCGCGTGGCGACCAAGGAATTCCTCGACGCGTCACGCCGCGCTGGTCGATTGTGCGTCAAGATCATTCATGGCAAGGGTCTGCGCTCGCGCGCCGAAGGTCCCGTGATCAAGCGTCTCGTCGATGGTCTGCTGCGCCGGCGCGCCGATGTGCTCGCGTTCGCTTCGGCGAAACCCGCGGAGGGCGGCACAGGTGCAGTAATCGTGCTGCTCAAGCGGAACCCCTGAATAAGCTGCTGCGCTCGACATCTCGCGACGCTTATTCAGGGGTTCCTGAGCGCGACCAATCGCAGATTTCCCGCAACAGCACCGTCGCGTAGGCGCCCGCTTCCAGGCCGAAGCTCAATTCGAGTGCGGAATCGGACAGCCACTGCGCGCGCAAATCCTTAGGCCGCAGGCACAACGCGCGGCGTTCGTGGCGCAAGCCGTTGCTGACGAGACCCGCGACAAGCTGCGTGTTTGCGTCGCCGATCGCGACTTCCAGGTCATTGACCCGACCACTCGTGCGCAATACGCCTTCGCCCCACAGTGGGCCGGTCAGGTCGATATCGCCGCGCGCATGCCGCTCGACAAGCTCCGTGGACAGCGGCTCAGGACCGAAAATGCTGTGCGTACCGGCCAGCATCCACACTTCGCCGTCGAGCGGACGATTCCAGTCGCTGCGTCCGACGCGCGTGGCGAGCACGCGATTGAACAGATGCGAGCGCGCGGCGGACAGCAGCAATGAACGCTCGTGGCGCTGCACGCGTCTGCCGGCGAACATCGCCAGGGCCTTGTCGACATTCGCACCTTCGCGGCCAAAGCGTTGCTCACCGAAATAGTTCGGCACGCCGTCCTTGGCGATGGCAACCAGCATCTCATCCGCTGCCGCGCGATCGCCGCTTGGATCGCGCAGCACGATGCGAAAGGTATTGCCTCGCAGGGCGCCACGCTTGAGCTTGCGGCTGTGGCGCAGCGCTTCGAGTACGCGAAATTCGGGATGCTGCAGGCCCGACCAGTCCATTTCGCGTTTCAGTGGCACCTGCACCGAAAACGTCTGCTGCGTGACGGCGTGGCGATCTTTCAGTCCTGCGTAGCTGACCGCATCTGGTCCGACGCCGGCATGACGTGCGAGTTCGCGCGCGACCCAATCCGTGTTCGCGCCGCGCTTTTCCACGCGTACGAACACGTGTTCGCCCGCGCCATCGGGCGCGAAGCCCAAATCTTCGTCGACGAAAAAATCCTCGGGTGTCGCGCGCAGGACACCGCGCAACGGCGGACCGCCATAGGCAAAGGGCAATTCCATATCAGGTCGGTTGCAGCAGCACTATGGCAACCGCCGCGATGCCTTCTCCGCGCCCGGTAAAACCGAGCTTTTCGCTCGTCGTCGCCTTGACGCTCACCTGCCCGACTTCACAGCGCAGATCCGCGGCGAGATTCGCGCGCATCGCCGGCGCATACGGCGCAATTTTCGGGTGCTCGCAGACGATCGTGATGTCGGCATTGCCGAGCCCGTATCCGTTGTCGCGCATCAGATCCGCGCAGTGGCGCAGAAACGTGCGGCTGTCGGCTTCGCGCCAGCGCGCATCGGTCGGCGGAAAATGCTGACCGATGTCGCCAAGCGCGAGGGCGCCGAGTACGGCGTCGCACAGTGCATGAATCGCGACGTCACCGTCGGAATGGGCAACGATGCCGTGGCTGTGCGCAATGCGCACCCCGCCGATCACGATCGTGTCGCCCGGGCCGAATGCATGCACGTCGATGCCCTGGCCCACGCGCATCAGCTGATCCTCGTCAGGAGAAATTCCGCCAGAGTCACATCGGCGGGTGTCGTGATCTTGATATTGTCGTCGGCGCCTTCGATGAGCAAGGGCCGGTGCCCTTGCGCCTCCATCGCCGCCGCTTCGTCGGTCGCGCCTCCGGCCAGATGCGCATGTTGCAACGCGCGCATCAGTTCACCGCGGCGAAACATCTGTGGCGTCAGCGCCCGCCACAGGCCCGCGCGCGGCACGGTGTGCGCGATGCGCGGCGCAACCCGGTCAGTCTCGTCGCTCGACTTGATCGTGTCACGCACGGGACTGGCGAGTATCGCACCCGTGGCGCATTCGATCAGGCGCGTGATGTCGTCCGCGCGCACGCACGGACGGGCGGCGTCGTGGACGAGCACGAAGTCTTCTGCGTGCACGGCGTGCGGCAGCGCTTGCAGCCCGGCCAGCACCGAATCCGTGCGCTCGCGTCCGCCGATCGCGGTCTCGATCGGCTTGCCGGCGAGTTCCAGCAGTCGCGGCCAGTACGCATCGTCGGTGGCGAGCACGACCATCAGGCCGGCAATGCGCGGGTGGGCGGCCAGTCTTTCCAGCGTATGCAGCAGCAATGGCTTGCCGGCAATCGGCAGGTACTGCTTCGGGACGTCGCCACCGAAGCGCACACCGTGCCCGGCCGCCGGCACGACGCACCACAACGCGTCATTTGCCGTCATGGTCATTCTTCTTGTCGCCGGGTACCGGCTCGACGATCTGGTAGAACACCTCTCCGGGTTTGATCAGCCCGAGTTCGGAGCGCGCGCGTTCCTCGATCGCTTCCTTGCCGGATTTCAGGTCCTGCACCTCGGCCGAAAGCGCGTCGTTGCGCTGCTTGAGTTTGGCGTTTTCCTTTTTCTGCTCGTCGAGCCGCTGCTGCAGGCGCCAGACGTCGCGCATGCCGCCATCGCCGGTCCACAGTTTGAGTTCCAGCGCCAACAGCAGGATCAGCAGGATCAGAGCGACGTAGCGCAGCACTGCTCAGGCGACCAGCCCCGGCACGTTGGGAAACGCGGCGCGGCCGGCATATTTCGCCGCACTTCCAAGCGCTTGCTCGATGCGCAGCAGCTGGTTGTACTTGGCGACGCGGTCGCTGCGGCACAACGATCCGGTCTTGATCTGCGTCGCGGTCGTCGCCACGGCGATGTCGGCAATCGTCGTGTCTTCGGTTTCGCCCGAGCGGTGCGAGATCACTGCCGCGTAGTTCGCCTTGTCGGCCATCGTGATCGCTTCGAGTGTCTCGCTCAAGGTGCCGATCTGATTGACCTTGATCAGGATCGCATTGGCGATGTGCTTGTCGATGCCCTCCTGGAAAATCTGCGGGTTGGTCACGAACAAGTCATCGCCGACCAGTTGCACCTTCTTGCCGAGTTTGTCGGTGAGCTTTTTCCAGCCGTCCCAATCGCCCTCGGCCATGCCGTCCTCGATCGTGATGATCGGATATTTCGCGCACCAGCCGGCATAGAACTCGACCAACTCGTCGGACGAGAATTTCTTGCCCTCGCCTTCCAGATCGTAGACGCCGTTCTTGTAAAACTCGGAACTCGCCACGTCCAGGCCGAGATAGACATCCTTACCCGCCTTGTAGCCGGTTTTGCCGATCGCTTCGAGAATCGTCTCGATCGCCTGCTCGTTCGATTTCAGATCCGGAGCAAACCCGCCTTCATCGCCAACCGCGGTATTCAGGCCTTTCGCTTTCAGCACGCCCTTGAGCGCATGGAAAATTTCCACTCCGGCGCGCAGCGCTTCGGAAAAATTCGGCAGGCCGACCGGCAGCACCATGAACTCCTGCATGTCGACGTTATTGTCGGCATGCGCGCCGCCATTGACGATGTTCATCATCGGCACCGGCAAGGATGGCCCGTGCGAACCGGCAAGATATTTCCACAACGGTACTTTCTTCGACGCCGCCACTGCGTGCGCGTTTGCGAGCGATACGCCGAGCAGCGCGTTCGCGCCGAGACGACTCTTGTTCGGCGAACCATCTAGCGCAATCAGCTTGTCGTCGAGACCTTTCCGATCCGCCGCGTCAAAACCTTGCAGCGCCTGCGCAATCGCCCCGTTGACGTTCGCAACGGCATTCTTCACGCCTTTGCCGAGATAGCGCGTCTTGTCGCCATCGCGCAACTCGACCGCTTCCCGCGAACCGGTCGACGCGCCGCTCGGCACGGCGGCGCGTCCGAACGCGCCATCGCTCAAGGTGACTTCGGCTTCGAGCGTCGGATTGCCGCGCGAATCCAGGATTTCGCGCGCATGGATTTTGGTAATTTGCGTCATTGTGGATTTTTTCTGCAAAGTGTCAGGAATTTGTTTCCAGCAGACCGTGCTGTTTCACGCCGCGATCGAGCGCGACGAGCACTTCCAGCAGCGCTTCCATCTTGCCGAGCGGCCACGCATTCGGCCCGTCGGAAAGCGCCTGGTCCGGATCCGGATGTGTTTCCATGAAGATGCCGGCGATGCCGACCGCAACCGCGGCGCGCGACAACACCGGTACGAATTCGCGCTGGCCGCCCGACTTGCCATCCGCGCCGCCCGGCAATTGCACCGAATGCGTCGCGTCGAACACGACCGGACAGCCGGTATCGCGCATGACGGCAAGGCTGCGCATGTCGGAGACGAGATTGTTGTAACCGAAACTCGCGCCGCGTTCGCAGACCATGATCTGTTCGTTGCCGGTGGCCTTCGCCTTCGCCGAGACGTGCTTCATTTCCCACGGCGAGAGAAACTGGCCTTTCTTGATGTTCACCGGTTTGCCGGCTCTGGCGACGTTCTGGATGAAATCGGTCTGCCGGCACAGGAACGCCGGCGTCTGCAGCACATCGACCACGGCGGCGACTTCGTTGAGTGGCGTGTATTCGTGCACGTCGGTCAGCAGCGGCACACCAATTTGCGTTTTGACTTCAGAGAGGATACGCAGGCCTTCTTCAAGCCCCGGCCCGCGGAAACTCGATGCGGAAGTACGGTTCGCCTTGTCGAAGCTCGACTTGAAAATGAAAGGAATGCCGAGCCTGCCGGTGATCTCCTTGAGCTTGCCGGCCGTGTCGAGCTGCAACTGCAGCGATTCGACCACACAGGGGCCGGCGATCAGGAACAGCGGTTGGTCGAGGCCGACGTCGAAGCCGCATAGATTCATGTGATCAGGTCAGTCCCAACGGTTGGCATTTTTCGGAAAACCCGGGCGCTGCACGCGCACCACGCAGAACCGCTGACCCGTCGGCGCCTGCATTACCACCCAGCGCTCCAGCCGCTTGAACACGGCCGCGCCGAGTTTCTCCAAGCGCGCGACTTCGGCCGCAATGTCATCGGTCTCTATGTCGATGTGCGCACGGCTTTCGTGATCCACTTTCTGAACCTGCACCGCCACTTCGTCCGGCGGCGTTTGCAGCATGCGGTAGTTGCCGCGCGTGCCGGAATGGTCGGCATCGACGGGCCGCCCAAGCGCGCCGGCCCAAAATTCGGCAGCCTGATCGACGTCGGCGGTGTCACAGTCGATTTGAATCGAACACAGACGCGAGTGATGCATGAAGTTATGCCGCCGCTTCCCGCGCCAGGCGCGGCGCGTTGCGCACGAGCTTGTACTCGCGCGCGGCACGCACGAAGCCCATGAACAGCGGGTGGCCGTCGCGTGGTGTCGAGGTGAATTCGGGATGGAACTGGCAACTGACGAACCACGGATGTTTCTGCGGCGACAACTCGACCATCTCCACGAGCAGGTCGTCCATCGACTTGCCGGCGATCACCAAGCCCAGGTCCTCGAACTGCTGGCGATAGCGGTTGTTGAATTCGTAACGGTGGCGGTGGCGTTCGCGGATCACGTCCTGACCGTACAGTTCGCGCGAAATGCTGCCGGCCCGGAGCCGGCATTCCTGCGCGCCGAGGCGCATCGTGCCGCCCTTGTCCGAGGATTCATCGCGCTTTTCGACGTCGCCACTGCCGGTGGTCCATTCGATGATCAGCGCGATCACCGGATCGGCGCAGTGCTTGTCATTCTCGCTGGAACTGGCACCCGGCAAGCCGGCAATGCTGCGCGCGAAGTCGACCACGGCGGCGTGCATGCCGTAACAAATGCCGAAGTATGGAATCTTGTTCTCGCGCGCGAACTTCGCCGCTGCGATCTTGCCTTCGAAACCGCGCTTGCCGAAACCGCCCGGCACGAGCACGCCGTCGACATCCTTCAACGCGTCGGTGCCTTGCGCTTCCAGATCCTCGGCTTCCAGCCAGCACAGGTTCACGCGCGTCGACTGCTTCAGGCCGCCATGGCGCAATGCTTCGCCGAGCGATTTGTAGGCGTCCTTGTGCTCGACGTATTTGCCGATGATCGCGATGTTGACTTCGTCTTTCGGATGCTCGATCGCCTCGACCGTGCGTTCCCACTCGCCCAGGTTTGCGGGCTTCGCATCCAGACGCAGGTGCGACACGACGATGTCGTCCAGTCCCTGCGAGTGCAGCCACAGCGGCAGTTTGTAGATCGTGTCGACGTCGATCGCGCTGATCACGGCCTTTTCCGGCACGTTGGTGAACAGGGCGATCTTGCGCCGGTCGGATTGCGGCAACGGCTGCTCGGAACGGCACAGCAGCACATCGGCCTGGATGCCGAGCGCGCGCAATTCCTTCACCGAGTGCTGCGTGGGCTTGGTCTTGATCTCGCCAGCGGCCTTGATGTACGGCACCAGCGTCAAGTGCATGAACAACGTCTTGTCGGCGCCGTGCTCGATGCGGATCTGGCGGATCGCCTCGAGGAACGGCTGCGATTCGATGTCGCCGACGGTGCCGCCGATCTCGACCAGCGCGACGTCGTAGCCGCGCGTGGCTTCGTGAATGCAGTACTTGATCTCGTCGGTGATGTGCGGGATCACCTGCACGGTGGCGCCGAGGTAATCGCCGCGACGTTCCTTGCGGATTACCGCTTCATAGATTTTGCCGGTGGTAATCGAATTCTTGCCGGTCAGGCGCGTGCGCACGAAACGCTCGTAATGACCCAGATCGAGATCGGTCTCGGCACCGTCGTCGGTGACATACACCTCGCCGTGCTGGAACGGGCTCATCGTGCCCGGGTCGACGTTGATGTACGGGTCGAGCTTCATCATCGTCACGCGCAAGCCGCGCGCTTCGAGGATGGCAGCAAGCGAGGCGGAGGCGATGCCCTTGCCAAGCGAGGACACCACACCACCGGTAACGAAAACAAGGGGAGTCATCAGCACGATTCCGCTGCTGGTAAAGCGATATTCTACCGGCGAACCGTCGTCCACGCGAGCGGCTTGAATTTTTCCGCGCCAGCACCGACCATCCGCCGCCATTATTTGTGCGATCCTGCCTGATCGCAAAGATCAGACCGGCATCCCTGCCGGCCTTTTAACAAAGAGCCCCCCTTTTGGATTGTGATGAGCAGTAGATACAACGCCGCCGATATCGAAGTTCTTTCTGGCCTGGAACCGGTCAAGCGTCGCCCCGGCATGTACACGGACACGACGCGTCCGAATCATCTCGTACAGGAGGCTATCGATAACTCGGTCGACGAAGCGCTGGCCGGTCATGCGAGCAGCGTTGAGGTCATCGTGCACACCGACGGCTCGGTCGAGGTCAGCGACGATGGCCGCGGCATGCCGGTCGACATCCATCCCGAGGAAGGCATTCCCGGTGTGGAGTTGATCCTCACGCGCCTGCATGCCGGCGGCAAATTCTCCAACCGCAACTACCAGTTCTCCGGCGGCCTGCATGGCGTCGGCGTGTCGGTGGTCAACGCGCTCTCGGCTCAAGTCGAAGTGACGATTCGCCGCGACGGGCAGGTCTATCGCATGGATTTCGCGCACGGCGATCGCACGACCGATCTCAAGGTCGTCGGTAGCGTGCCAAAAAAGCAGACCGGCACCACCGTGCGCTTCTGGCCGGAAGCAAAATACTTCGACAGTTCAAAGATTTCACTGCCTAAGCTCAAGCATGTTCTACGCGCGAAAGCCGTGCTGTGCGCGGGCTTGACCGTGCGCCTGCTCGACGAGGCAACGGGCGAAAAGGACGAATGGTTCTACGAGGACGGTCTGCGCGACTACTTGCGCTCGATGCTCGGGGACGCGGCGTACCTTCCGGAGGAACTGTACTTGAGTTCGCTCAAGCGCGAGACCGGCACCGTCGACTTTGCGCTGGCTTGGCTGCCGGAAGGCGAACTGACGCAGGAGTCCTACGTCAACCTGATCCCGACCGCGCAGGGCGGCACGCACGTAAATGGCCTGCGTTCCGGGCTCACCGACGCGCTGCGTGAGTTCTGCGAAATCCGCAATCTGCTGCCGCGCGGCGTGAAGCTCGCGCCGGAAGACGTCTGGGACCGGCTGTGTTTCGTGCTGTCGCTGAAAATGACCGATCCGCAATTCTCTGGCCAGACCAAGGAGCGCCTGTCTTCGCGCGACGCCGCCGGTTTCGTCGAGAACGCCGCGCACGACGGTTTCTCGCTGTTCCTCAATCAGCACGTCGAACTCGGCGAGAAAATCGCGCAGATTGCGATCGAGCGCGCCACGCTGCGCCTGAAAGCCGAAAAGCAGATCGTGCGCAAGAAGATCACGCAAGGCCCCGCCCTGCCCGGCAAGCTCGCCGATTGCGCGTCGAGCGATCTGACCCGCACCGAGTTGTTCCTCGTCGAAGGCGACTCGGCCGGCGGCAGTGCCAAGCAGGCGCGCGACAAGGATTTCCAGGCGATCCTGCCGCTGCGCGGAAAAATCCTCAACACGTGGGAAGTCGAATCCGGACAGGTGCTCGCCTCCGAGGAAGTGCACAACCTCGCCATAGCGATCGGCTGCGACCCGGGCAAGGACGATATTTCCGGACTGCGCTACGGCAAGGTCATCGTGCTCGCCGACGCCGATTCCGACGGCCTGCACATCGCCACATTGTTGTCGGCACTGTTTCTCAAACATTTTCCGGCGCTGGTGCGCGAAGGCCACGTGTTCGTGGCAATGCCGCCATTGTTCCGCGTCGATCTCGGCAAGCTGGTGTTCTACTGTCTCGATGAAGGCGAGCGCGATGCACTGCTCGCGAAAATCGAACGCGAAAAGATCAAAGGTACCGTACACGTGACGCGCTTCAAGGGCCTGGGTGAGATGAATCCACCACAACTTCGCGAATCCACGATCCACCCGGACACGCGCCGTCTCGTGCAACTCACCGTCGGTATTGAGGATGGCACCACGCCGCTGATGGACATGCTGCTGTCGAAGAAGCGCGCCAGCGATCGCAAGGAGTGGCTGGAGACCAAGGGTGATTTGGCGCAGCTGGAGGTATGAGCGGGAGTGGCTGCCAACAATTTCCAGTGGGGCTGGGCGAGCGCGGTTGCCGCGGCGAAGGCGATCGGCGAGAGTGGCATTTGATTGCAACGACGATATTTGGACCGCGTCAGATGCCGTTTTGACTGCGCTCTTGCTTGCCGCCGCGACGGCTTTCGACAGCCGGGGGGCTGGTCAAGCCAGGATCCGTTTTCATGTTTTGCGCGCCGTTGGCGTCAAGATGGTTTCGAGCCCCCGCGCGTATGACCGGAGCTGATGCTCAGCGCCACAGCCTCGGCCACCCTGATACCGTCAACGCCTGCCGAAAGGATGCCGCCGGCATAACCGGCGCCTTCGCCGGCCGGGTACAAGCCACGGGTGTTGAGGCTTTGCAGGCTCTCGTCGCGCTTGATGCGAATCGGCGAGGAGGTACGTGTTTCCACTCCGGTCAGCACCGCGTCGTGCATGTCGAAACCGCGAAGTTGCCTGCCGAACGCCGGTAGTGCCTCGCGAATTGCCGCGATGGCATAGCCGGGCAATGCGCTGTCCAGGTTGGCCAAGGTCACGCCCGGCTGGAATGAAGGCTGCACCCGACCAAACTCGCTGGATGCACGATCGGCAATGAAATCGCCGACCAACTGCGCGGGTGCATTGTAGTTCTCGCCGCCCAAAGCGTAGGCATTGCTTTCCAGAGCGCGTTGCAATGCGATCCCGGCGAGCGGGCCGCCGCTGGCATCGAACGGCACGAAGTCGACGGGCTCGATGCCGACCACGATCGCCGCGTTGGCATTGCGTTCGTTGCGCGAATA